>Ga0315296_10000795_pt1 | contig 28236 bp, 22 predicted proteins | sample YL17G14_18_MG_FD_203921 | JGI IMG/M metagenome (GOLD analysis project Ga0315296, IMG submission 203921) | Sediment microbial communities from Yellowstone Lake, YNP, Wyoming, USA - YL17G14_18 | ecosystem: Environmental > Aquatic > Freshwater > Lake > Sediment | place: USA: Wyoming | collected... | reverse complement strand
ACCACTCGCATAATTCCTCATTCCATAACTGTTCATGCCAATATCACTCGTTCTTCAGAAAACACAAATAAACAACGCAGCCAAGAAAGTAACCGAAGTCAGCAAGAAAGTGGCCGGGGTGAGGTATTCTCGGCTAAAGTGGAGATGTCTCCACACCGTGCAACCCCTCTTTTTTTGATGCATCGTGTCCAAGATATTGTGAACCGTTTTCTCCTGAAAACGTTCAGAAGTTCCATCAAAGGCTTTCTTTGTGATAGCGCGCACTACAGAGACTAAAAAGGGAGATGACTAGAATGGTAAAAGAAGGACGAGCGAATCTTCGAAATATACGGCAAATACAGCTAGCATCGGGCAGGATAATTTTCGACGACGGGTACAACAAGACCTGCTGGAATTGTGGAAAGACGACACTATTTGTTTCCGGGCGCAATCAAGATCCAGCGCGCGCTTCTGCATGATTATAGTGTCGTGGATGGTCTATTCTGCAAACTTGCCTATCAACCCATTTATTCCGAGTATTACACTTGCAGCCAGAAAAATACCCCAGCCTATGCCGAGCGATGAGAGAGGTAACTGTACGAAATAAAGAAACATAAGAACAACACATACGATCCCGAAAATGCCAGGTGCCAGAAACCAACTTTTCTGTGGAAGTTTCTCGTCCACTCCAGTAAGAGCGCCAGCAAATGCTCCAAGAATAGTAACAATGAAGAAGAAAGAGCCTATGAATGCAATCATTAGAAGTTGCTCGACCTGAGATAAGGCAGAAGTGCCTCCTTGAGTGATAAACTTCAAAATTATTCCAGGCCCCTTAGGAATAGCCGAAGACGCAATGTCCCACATCGAAAATGACGCAGTTAACACACTGCCCCACGAGAGAACAACTGTTGGAATCATCAGAAGAAAACCAATAATCGACACTGCTCGATTAACCCGCCTTATTGATCTAACAACCTTCTTTTCTTTTTCTGCCTGCAATTGCTCGCTAAAAACATGGCCGCAATTAGTGCATTTTCCAGCAGCATCATCCAAGAAGAAACCGCATTTTGGACATTTCTTCATTTGTATCTCCCCGATTGTTCTTCTTTTTTTTGAGTTGAAACAATATAAGGCTTTAGAATGCTGATTTTTGAATCCGATCTTTTATGTCGAAGGATACTGGCAGGATACGCTACCGCAACAAAACGAGGGATCAATATCCCCCAAACCAGTTAAATATAGATTCTGCAAAGTAGCAATCGGAGAATCCTGATGTCTACCGAGAGATTTGATGATTTGTCTTTTCCTGACCTAGTTAAGACAGCTCTCATCAACGGATACGGTGCTGATTTCGTAAGGATGGGCATGGACCCTCAGGAACAATTGACTCAATTCAAGAATTTTCTTTCACGCGTGGAGGACACTCAAGTAAGAGAGATTTTTTTGGAAATCGGGCGGCCTTTGTTTTCAGAAGGTTGGAACTCATGTTGGATAATTAACCTCGGACCGGATACGAGTTTATTCATCAAATTCTTAACAAAGATTGGCATTGAGAAGGAGGGTGGCCATTATTATTTGTTCCTAGAAGAAGAGAGGCTGAAATGGTTCAAAGAGGAACTAAGAAAAATATGTGATTTTGACCAGGTGAAAAAGCGGCTAATAGTGGCCTTTCCTGATAAACAGCGGAAAATTGAGCTTTTGAGAAAAATGGTCCATAATGGTGGCTTTGAAGGTACAGGTTGGATATCTAGAGATTGCAGCCTTGTCATGTACGATGCCGGCATTAGATATCGTGTTGGCGGAGCCCTCAAAACACGGCGGGCAGACTGCAATGTTATGGAACTTTTGATTTCGTTTAATGATAGAGGAAAAAACAGCGCGGCAGAATACATTTATGAAAATTATGCTCAAGATGTGCAAAACACATTGCAGCTTGAAATTGGTTTGCCCTGGGGCAAGTCTGCGCGTCCACTTGACCAATCCAAAGCCAAGGCAATTGAAGAGGACGCTGTCGAGATAAATCTTCCACGCCCACTTGAACGAAGAATACGGATGGCAGAGCTTCTGATTATGCTGAAACGGACCCAAGAAGCACAATTTGAATTGAAGAAAGCAATAGCTGAGAAACCTGATGCGGAAAGCGATACGGTTCTCATGGATAAAATACTTGCAAAACTGGGACTAACCGAAAAGGCTCCGCAAGACCTTGATACTCGAGGAGCTAGCAAAGCCTCACTTCTTCAGTCTCCTGAATTACTCTCACAAGACTTGAAACAAACAGAGCATCCGCCAACAATAGTCGTAAAGACGCCAACTGCAAACGGTGTATATCTAGTTAACTCCGCTTCGCAGTTTATCTTCACAACCATCGACTATATTGGGCCTTCACCCGCAGTAACTGCAGTGATCACCGATTGGCTAGGTAACTCCACAAGTGTTTCCTCAGGTTTGCAGTTGCCTCCCCAAAGCGGTCTTTACAATCTATTGATATCTGCAACGGATCAGGCTGGTAGGAACACCAAGTTGTCAATTCCATTTGTGATCTGCGATCCTAGCGTAAGAAAAGTTAGCGGATGGGGTTTGTTGAAGTTCCCCAAAGCAACCCCCGTTGAGTTTGAAGGGGCGAACTTTTCTTTTTTTGTAAAATACGATAAAGGCCGAACTGCACCTAGCGGAGATTTTGAATTCTCTCCATTTAACATCGAATACCCAACTAGACGCGTCCTTAAAAGTACAAGCATGGATTGGCTAGTTATTTCAAACAATAAAGCATTGTTCCAAGGAACGGGAACCATCAACAAACAAGGTAAATATAATTTCAGGGTGCAAGCCACAGAAAGGCATCATGCTGGCCAACCAGACAACATTCAAGTTACTATTTGGGATACACCTAGCATAGACATAAATCCAGTCCACTACAAAGGGGACCTCATAAAGGGAAAAATCGAAGTAACCAAGAACTAGCGCGCGCATTGTTGGAAAATAGGTATTTCGCGGAACAGAAGTCAATATAAGCGGGGAGCTATTGTGGACTTAGCGCCTGGGTTTTTTGCGAATACTTTCTTCTTTTTATTCTTAGAAATGTGATAGCAGTGATAACAATTCCTGCTGAAATCAAAACTGTTATCGGCCATGTTAGCCATTGGTTGCCCGATGGTGGCAGATACTGCAAGGTTATTTTTTCTCCAGTTTGGATTAGGACGTATTCCGCAACTTGATTGCTTTCTATAGTTCCAGTTACATTAGTCGCAACAACTTTATTGTTTAAAGCTCTATATGTCGTTAGGTTATATGCGCCGCTACCAGTTCCAATTAGCTTTACCGTGTAGTCACCAGATGGATGTGGAACGAATATGAGCTGAGAGTCGTTTGTTTCAAAAAATATTGATTGAAATCCCGACTCAAGTTTTCCTGTGGCATTTAGTCCAACATGCCTTCCAGCAGAGTCATAAACATGAAGTTGGACTGGGCAGCGTACCCATAAGGTTATACTGTCACGAAGCCATCCCAGAAAGGCATCAAATAAATCACGATCGGTTATTCCCATCGCCATGATGCGGAAATTTATTCCCAGATTGTCTTTGTTTGTATCGAAAGAAATTGGCTCTATTCTCTTGTTAGGATCTGAAATCAGTAAGGTGTCTGTTGAACCATAGGAATCTATTTCGTATACGACAACGGCATGGTAGAAGTCCTTTCCTTGACCTAAATAACCGTCTTTGTCAAAGATGCCCATGACAGTTGGCGTGCCAGCTTGCACGAGTTCTTTTATGCTTGTATATTGCTTAAGATTAGACCATTGAAAAGATTCTTGGTGGACAAAAAGCAATCGCACAAAGGTATAAAAGTCAAGAACCTGCAACTGCTGGGCGTCGTCTATGAGACGATGTAACTCATTGTTACCCTGTATAGAGAGAGATGACACTGTGCTACTTGGATAACCTAGTCTTTCTGTAGGATAATTGAACCAGCGAGTGACAAGATATGACATCCCATAACAATGACCATAAAGTATCTTCTCGTTATAAGCTACTAAAGCGGTGTAGACTACTGGAATAAGGATGGAAGCTGAGCCGGGAAGAGCCGCTTCGACCGATTGATAAACTGGGTCGGTTGAAATGAAATTTGCCACATCTAAGAAAGACATAACGTTTTCGCTTAAACCAAATTCTCCAAACCTTTTGTTCTCAAAGCTAAATGAATCTATGGTTGGATCAAAATGTTTTGTCGGGGTGAACTTGACAATTTCATCAATCGCTATGTTATTCGAATCTCCCCCAAATATGTAGGCGTTGTTACCGTCCCAAATTGCACTGGTTCCCCTGCGAGGAGTTGGCAAAGTCTGGGTCAAGACGGTTGTTGAGTCTTGAGTGGGATCGAATTTTATGATTGTGTCATAATATCTAACTTGTGTTCCAGATCCACCTTTATATGACCCACCAAATATGAGAGCATAGGTGCCTGTCCAGACAGCGGATGTAACGTATAGTTTTTCTGGAAGTTTCGCAGTCAACGTAGTAAATGAATCAGCGACGGGGTCGTATCTGAAGATTTGATCGGTCGCTGTGTCATAATCTTTGTTGCCGCCGAATATGTAGGCATAAGTGCCCGCCCAGACGGCTGAAGTCCACTTTATTCCTATTGGAAATTTTGCGTTCATTGTGGTGAGTTGGTCAGTGGCAGGATTGTATCTTAAGACGTGATTGTAATATGAGTACCCGTTATATCCACCAAAAAGATAAGCATACGTCCCATCCCAGACTGCTGACATGCTATATGTTGGAAGCTTGGCAGACATAACAGTTACAGTGTCAGTGGTTGGATCATACCTTACTATTTTATTCGAATAAATAGGTTGACCAGTCCATCCGCCAAATATGAATGCGCATCGGCCATTCCAAATTGCGCAATCGTCTGTTACATGGTCTGGCAAAGTTGCCGACATTATTGTAATTTGGTCGCTTGTTGGATTGTATCTTAGAATTCTATCTGTCGCCCCAGTGGTGTTGCCGCCCCCGAAAATGTACGCATTTGTTCCATCCCATACTGCTGCACTTTGAGATAACTTCCAAGGCAGATGCGTAGGCATGATATTTACAGGACCAGAGTCTGCAGCCTTTGTCACTTGCGACCCAAACATCGAAAATGCTGACAAGCATAGAATACCAATAATTATCACTGTGAATATTCTTTTCAATATTCTCTCTCCAAAGTAAAGCAACTTGGCGCGCATTTCAGCTCTAGATTGATCAAACCCTTATGGTTTGTGAAAAATCCTTCTAGAAAAAAATAGCAATTGTTCTATGCGCATACGTGCATAGCAATTCTCTTCTTTTCCCATTATTTTTTTTCCAAAATAGGTAAACTTTTGTCTGCAGTAGCAAAGCGGTGACATGGATGAGTTTGGCAAGTTTCTCTAGTGTTGCTGTCTCTACCCGTTGCTTGTACAGCTCACGTTTTCCGTATGGTTCATGGTAGAAAAACTCTTTCATAAAGCGTAAATGCACGTTTTTCATGAAAGTACGACGGATATCCCACAGTTGCTCGTGAATCGATGACCTTTGACCGTGCGATAACATTAATTAACCGAGACCGCTGAATGTCCTTTGGTGTCTTTTTTCGTTGAGTTGTCTCTGGGCTAGTTCATGAGTTGAGCCATGTCCGAATGGTGTTGGACTTCTCCAGTGGTGTGGGAGAAGCACATGCAAGGTTAGTCAGATTTGAGTAAAACGTGGGGCACTTTGAACCTTAAGATCCTCAAGCGAAGAGCTGAGATGTTGGATGCGGTTAGCACTGGGCTTCATCCTTCGGCCGTTGTGGCTCAGTTGGCTAGGCGGGCTAAGTGGGTTCCTTTGGTTTTGGGTTTGGAGAAGTATGCTGAGTTTGCTGATGTGGTTGTGCAGAGGTTGAATGCGGTTCAGAAGGCTGCTTGGACCATCTACTTGAACGCTAGCAATGACAATGCTCGGGTCGGTGCTCTTCGGACGGTTCTTGAGGCTTGGAGGTTCACAGCAGCATCGTTCAGACGAGGGACATTATTGAGCGTTTGGATAGGTTGGAGGAGTGGTGGAAGAAGCAAGAGAATCTGCGCAGAGGGATGTGATAGTGAACACTCGAGAAGCAATTAATATCCCCCGCAAACTCCCCTTTTTTTGTTTAGGCTTGTTTTGAGTACATCATGTGCTCTGTAGCGGAAGACCCGTTGAAAGTTAGGACCGTGGTGTTTAATTGTGATTGTGCGCGTTTTTTTTGGCACACGCACACTTGACCCGTTGAAAGGCACAGGCGTCGTCTGCCGCTGCGGGGACAACGACAACCGCTCAAGTTTCTTTTGTTGAAGACCCGTTGAATCATTAGGCTTACGTAATACCTCACAATCTACCCTCTATGATTTCTGCATAGAATTTCTATCTCCTCCTCCTAAACGATTATCAACGGTGCGAGGATGATAAGGGGCAGGACGGGCTGAAAGCCCTGTTTTGTGGTTGGTGAGACTGCTCTTTTGATAGCATAGTAACATGTGTATTAGTTTACTTGTTTGCTTCCGCCAAGTATTTGAAATGTAGAGGCTTCAAAAGTTCTGTTCCAAGAAGATTTACAAGGACAGATTGAAAATCGTCAATTAAATCGCCTAATTCAAGTCTAAGCTTGCGGCACCACTCGTCATAGTCCGAGTAGCTTTGATGCAGTGAAAGAGTGAAAGCATCCATTCCCATTCCTCGGCATGAACCAGCCATGATTACGTTAGGTTGGCTCATTAACCAGTCTAATCCCTTCTTCCGAACAGCTGAATACCTTTCTTTCGTCGCAACAACAGACTTTATCTTGAAAAATGTGAGTGCAAATATCTCATACCCAAGTTTTTCCCATTTAGGAACAGCAGTATATCCTTCAAGCAGCTCCTTTTCAAGAAAAGCTCTCTTTCTGGAAACAGTGGGCTGAGACGTGCCTAGAAGCTTAGCTAACTTTCTGTCACTAATTCTTGCATTCTTCATAAGCTCAAAAAGAATTCTATAATCTTCAGGCTTCAGTTTCCGCATATTAAATCTCCCATTCTTTCTTTCACATAGTTTTTATGTCTTGTGGAATTGAATTTCTATCCAACCAACCAACACTCGTCGTTTTTTTGATAGAAATTCTATCCCAAACCCAAAGTGTGCGTAGCATGCGCCATAAGGCTTATTTTCATCAGACTTCAGAATGAATTTTCAGGAGGTTAACGACATGAAGCAGGAAGAGTGGCAAGAATGGCATGAAATGGTCAAGCAGAAAGTGAAGAAACGGTTCCGCAACGTTGAATTGGAAAAGCTTTACGATTTTGGAGATAAAATGGAATGGGGTCGACTTGAAAACTATCGGGTAGATGCTTCGTTGGAAATTGATGGGAAGTTAGTCATTTTCTAGGTTGAGACGTATTATACCCAGGAGAAAATCATCCGATTTATAGTGTTTTCCAGCTACATTGGAGCTGACACAATTGTGATTATATTCAGCAACCAACAGGATGAATGGGATGGGAAAACGAGAGTAAAGGCAACAGAATATCTGGCGAAAATCCTGAATTCCGTAATGGTTAGACCAGCTAATGTGATTGCTCTATTTGGGAATACGGACTCGGACATTGAATCTGTACTGGGCAGTCTGCGGTTTGATTGGTAATTGCGGTGCTACAAATCTGACCTTACGCGCGCGAGGGCACCAGGTCCATTGCCAATAGACAAACGAGCCTTTACGGACTAACATAAAAGAACAAACGTTGGAAGAACTTGGTCTTGTATCAAATTAAAATGCGGGCAATCAATGCTAGAAATCTCTTGTAAAGAATATCTGATATTTCTTGCCAGGACCTACTCTTGCCCATCTGTATTTCTTGAGGACTAAATCAAAGATGAGAAGGTCTAGAGCTGTTTTGTCAGGATAATCTACAGACGCATCTTTGGGGTCGAGAACATTTTCAAAGAAGTAGTCTTTGTAAACCGTGGTCTGCTCTACTAGATTGTATTCAATGACAAATACTCCGAGAAAATCTGGTTTTACTCCAAGTTCTTGGAACTTGTCGTAGTATCTGTCCGCCGTCCTTGATAATCTACCAAAAACCTCTTGAATTTTGGCCTTTGTTCCATGCTCGATTTCTATACGAACATGAGTGCCATCTTTGATCCAAGCCACATCCCAATTCTCTGGCGGGAACTTTTCACATGCTACTTCGAAACCGAGGCTCCGGCCGAGATTGGCAAAAAATGCTTGAACGAGACTATGATCCCATTTGGGTCGGTCTGCCGTGCTGTCAATCATATCTTCAACTTTTTGAAAACTCCACTGCTTCTTGAATTCCGCAATTACATCTTCGAATAGACGAATTCCTTCAGTCATATCAAGGGCCCTCGGCAAGCGTTTGTGCGCATACGTCGAAAACAGGATTTACGAGATCTGAGAACATAAGATTAGTGTTTATTTGCATTTCAGCTAGAGATTCGAAGAGATTCCGGTTGGACTAATACTCTAAGCGGTTCAGGCTTCTATTGTCCCCATACCCAAACGGGTTCAAGTCCCACGACCACTATTCTCACAAAACGGCGAATATTCATCCCTATTCCGGATAATCTGAAGCAGTTCTTCGAGCTCGTGGAAGGAAAGCGCAAGTTCTATGTGAGATTTGATACTATATCTTCATATTAGACTTGGCCTAGCTGCTTCGTCGCCCGTGTTCTTGTTTCCATTTTAGCGCGCGCCTAACCGTCTTATGGCATGGATATTCCATATTTGCTCAATATACTTTGAGCTGCTTTGCCATCTATCTCTAAAAGACCCTTTTCATACGATTCTTCCAAAATGATCTTGCAGTACTGGATCAGGTTTCTCGGCTTGTTCAACGACATTTTGTGCACGTATTCCACACAGTCCTTCGTGAAAGGAAAGAGAGGATCACTAGAAAGTTTGATACGTGCCTCTGATAGACGCAGACTTACGAGCTCAATAGAGTTATCCAAGGAAAATGGCTTCAATTCAATAAAATCCCGTTTGCTGATCCTTTCCATAAATGGTGCTACGCCGCCGCCCCCCGTTTTTTTCAGAGCATCTTTTTCCAACTTTTCTAAGCTATTCCATCCACCGGGTGAGATAGCAAAAACGAAGAGTGGTGCAGCATATTTCCCCGGTTCCCTATCCAAACACATTCCAAACGTATCATAAATCTCTCTAAAAGTGTTTAGGATCTGTGTGATCTTCTTATCTCCAAGTATGCTGGGAATGTATTCGAATTCGTCCAAAAGAACCAAGAAGCTTTCATACTTGGCGATTCGGATCACTTTTAAGAAATCAAAAAAAAATCTGAGCCCTGTGGGAGAATCAGACAAAGCAGAACTAACACCAAGTTTCTTCAAATCCTTCGCAGAAATCTTTTGACCTGCAATATAACTGAACGCTTCGTCTTCGTCATTCTTGATGCCTTGGAATACCCGTTGAAATTTCAGTTCCTTCAGGCTTTGGGCGGAAACTTTCTTCAAAACGCTTACCAGTTTTTCTCTCCCGATGTTGTCGAAAATCCTGGTTACCAAACTCAATCCGAATTTTTGCCAACGTGGCTCCGTTTCCATTATGCTCAACCGAGGCCCAAACAAAACGTTGGCGCCTGAAAAAGAAATCGTAAGTACTTGTTTTTTCCAAACTTCATCCTCAGAAACCCAACTATAGATCTGCTCGAGCATGTAGGTTTTACCCGAACCATAGTCACCCTGTAAGACGAAAATTCGGGGATATCTCTCTTTGAAAGCAGATGAAAGAGCTCCTATTATTTTCTTCCATTCTTCTTTCCTGTTCGCCATTTTGTGCCGATGAGAGAATATATCAAACGGGTTCTCCTTCAGATTGAAGCTATCTAGGGTCACCATTTTCTTTCACTCTTTTGTATAGATGCTGATATAATAAAAATACTTGCCCCCGATTTTTAGCCCGCCACTCTCACGAACCATTGGTTGAGTCAAGTGGATCAAGTACGCACCTGTCTCTTTGGGAATTTTGGTCATTATTTCATCAAATTGATCCGGCCATATACCCAGTCTTTCGCAGACGGCATCTTTTGTCTCAGGTATTGGAACATATGAGCTTGTTTGTTTTGTTTTTAAGTCCGAGTAAATTTCAAGCAAAACTTTCATAAATTGATCAGTAGATATGGTTTTCTGCAGGCCTGCGACAGTGTTTTTATATAGAGATTTTCGGAGAGTGATCTCACCATTCTTCGATGAAATCAAGCCTACGTATTCTAGATAAGCTAAGTATTTCCTTAATTTTGACTTGTCTGCTGCAGACTCGGGATATTGCCGCAAGACATTCTTCATTAATGAATCTAATGAGATGGACTCTTGGTTTCTAAGAGTGGGCAAGACACTTGCCCATCGGGTCTCTTCTAGCTTCACAAGGTGTTCCGCCAGTTTCTGTTTGAATGCGATTAATCCTCCATGTTCATAAGATGCTAGAAGCTCTCTTGCTTTAGGAAGAAGCTTGATTTCATCTCCTTCGCCTCTGATGAGTTGAAGATGTCTTAACGTCGGACCGAAAACTGCTCGCAATGAGTTTCTCCTGGAAGGTTCTGTTCTCCTAATGCTGGTCTTTTTCCAGTAGTCAATGACGCCATCCTCAATCTTCTCATAATCTCCTTCATTGTTCCCTATGATCTGCAGAATATGGATAATAGCCTCAGGCCTTGCCTTTAGTGGAGGAATAATCCTTGCTATACCTAGTTCCCCCAACAATGCGAAAAGTAACAGCAATCGCGATCGCATATATCGTTATTTGGAGGATTTCCGGGATCGATCCTTTCTTGAACAATCTCGAGTTTCCTGTTTCTAGCCATACAGAACCTTTCTCTTTTTGGATCGTCTATAAGTTCTATTCGTGTTCGGTAATGCAAAGGAACTCGTCTCGCAGATTTATCAACATGGAAAATCACTCCATAATTCATGTCCTGATTTGTGTGCTCCTCGTATGCTAGCGCATACGCGGCAACTGTGTAGTAGTAGAAATCCTGCCATTTGCCGCTCTTGATGTCACCGATGGCATTGTTCCTATATATAAAATCTGGCGTTGCGTCCCCTCTAAAACCCTGATGTGGAGCGTTCAGTGAAAGGTCGGTGTTAAATACGAAATATTGGTCAAAAATCTTTTTCGGGTTCCCACTTTTTACTTTTGCTATCTGGAAAGAGATCAATGCAGACGTAATTTGAGCTTCGAACTCGATTATCCTCTTCAGTTCCTCATCCAATGATCGTGAAGCGGCTCCAGCAACAGTCAGTCCTCTCAGCTCATTTTGGTGCTTTCGCTTGATTTCTTGTAGAATATTGTCTTTTTCTCCTAGCAAATACTCATGCAACGCGAATTGATTTACGCTGCGGGAGGGAAGGTATTCAGCACATTTCCTGTGTGTGCACTTGTAGACTTCATCGATTAGTCTCCCTCTGTATCTTTCCCATGCAAGTGGCCTCTGAACATGCTGCACGAATTCGAGGTAGATGTCTCTGTAGTTGGGGCAAGCGTTGTAAGCCAAGGCATAGACAGGAAGCTCAGTCCCAGATAACTCCGCCGGAACCCATGTTGTTGGCCTATAGCCCCTCCATTTAATGTCAACATGCCTTCTTGTTCTACCAATTTTCTGAAATCGATCATCGAGTAATGCTACAAAATGCAATATTATCCCTTTCTCGTTTCAGTTCACACATCAACATTTCGAGAATCGAAACGCAAGATTCAGACGAAGTGTGCATCCTACCCTTTCCTCATAATCAATACCCATTCATGCTCAATCAGACCAGCCGTCTTATTGCGTTTAGTCATTAACCCACGCGAAAGTATCTTATCCAGCATTACTCTTTCGGTTGAGAACCCTGCGTCTTCGCACATTCTATGAATAAACTCATTCGTTTTGACTTCCTTTCCTTTGACGGTGTTTTCTCCAATTACAATCACGCAGGTTCCCTTGACGCGTAGAATCTCGTACATTTTCATGATGGCCGTTTTCATGCCTTTGAAATATTCTCTTACTATACCTGCCCTTACTGGATCAGAACTGTGAATCTCATCGATCAAAATGTCCAGATCCTCTAGCCCAGTGCGATCGTTCCTAGAACAATCAACTCTTGCTATTCTCTCTGAACCGATTGTCTTTCTATTGATCTCAAGCTGATATTCTCTTGTCTGACCTAGCCAGTATGCTTCTAGACGAGTTGAGCGCACGTATTTCTGAGCGTTAATATAAGGCGGAGAAGTAATGATCATGTTGATGTCTTGATCTCCCATCTTCACAGTTCTGAAGTCATCGCAGATTACTTGGCATTTCGCTTTGGAGTTCCTCGTCAAATCAAGAAACTCGCGCATGCCTCCTATGCCCTCTTTCGCTCTCAAGTTGAAGAGTATCCATGGGCTACGTTTTCTTCTTCGGCGTCCTTTCTTGGGTAATACTGGAACGTATATTCTTGGATCTGCCCTGGATACATCTTTCACTATGGATGCAAACACTACTTTGAAGAAATCACGCGTATCGGTATCTTCGACTACTTCAATACATGCCTCGATCTTTGAGAGCTCTTCTATCGTTCTTTCGGTGAACCAGTAGTGCAGGTTTTCAAAGAAAGGAGGATCAAAATTCCTTCTCCCGATTTCTTTGTAGGATTGGCGGATTGATCTAAAACCAGCCTCCAATCTTTGTACCGGTAGAGGAGTCGTCTTGACTTTGGCCGCCAATGCAGCGATAGGGTTTACTTCGACTCCTATTGAGCTCAGCCCACTGTGCAAAGCCTCGACCATGACTGTTCCAGTACCGCAAAAAGGATCCAGTACAGTCCCTTTTTTGGTCTCCTTTTTCCTCTCCTTGAAGAAATAGTGAGGAATCTGAGGAATCAACTTTCCAGGATATGAGTACAGTCTATGTGTGGAGAATTTTGTGCCCCTAATCTCATGGCACAAGTCTCTGAAGCTTACTGACACAACGTTGCCCATCGTTGTGCATCCCTTTTTACCCTGCTCTGCAGCGATAAACAATTCCATATCATGTCGAACAATAGCAGTAGACTCAACCAAGTTCACTCTACATCTTTGATACTCGGCTGCGTTCATTGCGTCTCTTCCTTGCTCATTTCTCGTTGTCTGTAATTAAAACCTTCTATGAAATCGATTAGCGGCGAAACTCTTCAGGAAAAGAAAGTGAGTCTGTGGGTTTGTCCAGAGTCTTTGGATGTATGCTGAAAAGCCAGGGACGGGAGTTGAATCCTAGGCTAATGGAGACATCACCCACAAATCCCCTTTTTTGTTTAGCACACGGACTCTAGCGCGCAGAAGACTGACTCTTCAAAAGGGAAAGCGTAGAACCCTGCAGCTGCTACTACTAGGTCGCTGCCACGATTTTTTTTCACACTCGCAAATTTTAGAGGTTGACTTTTAGAATGAATGTTGAAACATGAAATCCTCTAAAAGTGAGATGCGCGCATTATAATGTATACGTACTGAACCAAAGAGAAAAGGTAAAACGCCCATTCCGCAAGTATCTAATAGACTGCCTTCCGCATGGATTAAGGAAAAAAGTATGAAGAAACCTATCGGAACTAGGGATGAACAGAAATCTCTTGAGGATTTTCACGATAAGACAGTGGCTAAACCGCCGAATCGAGAGAAACTGACGCTCAGTGTTTTGGAGAATTGGCTTTTTGCTGCTGCTGATAAGCTTCGTGGGCCTATTGATGCGGCTGATTTTAAGACGTATATTTTTCCTCTTTTGTTTTTCGAGCGTATTTGTGATGTTTATGATGAGGAGTTTCAGCAAGCGTTAGCTCAGGCTGGAGGCGATATTGAGGAAGCTTCATTCCGAGAGAACTATCGTTTTTTGATTCCTGAAGGATGTCACTGGAAGGATGTTCGTGAGCATACAGAAAACGTAGGCCATGCGATTGCCTATGCAATGAGAGGTATTGAGAAAGCTAACCCGAGTACCCTTTACGAGATTTTTGGTGATGCTCAGTGGGCAAATAAGCAACGACTCTCTGATGAGCTTCTCAAAGACTTGATTGAACATTTTTCAATGCACAACCTTTCGAATAGTAGTGTTGAGCCTGACATTGCAGGCAGAGCTTATGAATATCTAATCAAGAAATTTGCTGATGAATCCAACAAGGCTGCTGGCGAATTTTATACTCCCCGTGCCATAGTTCGTTTGATGACAATGATTCTTAAGCCGAAGGAAGGTGAAAGCGTTTATGATCCAGCCTGCGGCACTGGCGGAATGTTACTCGAAGCGTTTCATTATGTGCAGTCTCACGGCGGAAACATTAACCTACTTCATTTATATGGACAGGAAAAGAATCTGACAACGTCCTCCATAGCCAGGATGAACTTGATTCTTCATGGACTAGAAGATTTCACTATCATTCGTGGAGACACTCTTCGTCTACCAGCTTTCTTTGAGGGTGACAGCCTCAGCAATTTCGATTGTGTGATTGCGAATCCACCTTTTTCGTTGAAGAGGTGGGGAGAGGAGATTTGGGAGAATGATCCATATGGAAGGAATTTCGCAGGAATGCCTCCTAGGTCCTACGGCGACTACGCCTGGGTTCAGCACATGATCAAGTCCATGGTAAGACCTCGTGGCAGAATGACGATAGTCTTGCCACAAGGAGCCCTCTTTCGAAAGGGTGCCGAGGGTAAGATACGTAGCAGATTGATCGAAATGGATCTGCTCGAAGCCGTGATAGGACTTGGCCCCAATCTTTTCTACGGGACGCCTCTTGCGGCATGTATCCTTGTTTTTCGAGCAAGCAAAGATCAGAAAAACAGACAGAAGGTGCTCTTTGTTGATGCTTCAAGCCGATACAAGAAAGGACGAAGCCAAAACGAATTGCTTGATGAACATGTTGACTGGATATACTCTTGCTACCAGTCAATGCAAAGCATACCTGGGATGACTAGAATAGCAACAGTAGATGAAATAAGAGCAAACGACTACAATCTGAATATCTCACTGTATATAAAACAACAACTCGCGGAGGAGCATATTACAGTTCAAGAAGCCTTGGCTGATTTCGACAAAGCCGTGGAAGATTGTGACGAGACTGAGCAGCGACTGAAAAAACTACTAAAAGAGAGTGCAGTGATATTGTGACCCAGCAGAGCACGGCATTGTCACAGCAGGAACTTGAGAAATATCTTTGGGATGCTGCAGTTCTGCTTAGAGGGTACATTGATGCGAGTGACTACAAGCAATTCATTTTTCCACTGTTGTTTTTCAAGAGAATCTGCGATGTTTACGACGAAGAGTTCGAGCAAGCACTAAAGGAATACGGTGATGAACAAAGTGCTTCATTCCCAGAAAACCATCGATTCCAGATTCCGAAAGGAGCGCATTGGCAAAATGTAAGAGCGATTACAGAGAATGTGGGACTGGCGATTCAAAGAGCAATGCACGAGATCGAGAAAGCGAATCCTGATACACTAGCCGAGATTTTCGGCGATGCACCATGGACCAACAAGAACAGATTATCGGATGAAACTCTCCGCAATCTGATTGAGCATTTCTCGTCTCAAACTTTATCGCTCTCGCGTGTTCCTCAGGACGAACTTGGGCAGGGATATGAGTATCTGATCAAGAGGTTTGCTGACGACTCCGGTCACACTGCAGCGGAGTTCTACACCAATAGGACTCTAGTGAAGCTGATGACCTTGATCCTAGACCCGCGCGAAGGGGAATCGATATACGATCCTACCAGCGGCTCGGGAGGGATGCTGCTGATTGCCGCCCTTCAGCTCAAGGAGCAAGGGAAGGAGTACAGAAGCCTAAAGCTCTATGGTCAAGACGTAAATCTGATAACTTCCTCAATCGCACGTATGAACCTCTTCTTGCATGGAATTGATGATTTTGCCATTGCTCGAGGAGATACTCTGTCCCGTCCAGCCTTTCTGGAAAAAGACAAGCTGAAGAGATTCGACGTCGTTCTGGCAAACCCACCCTATTCGATCAAGAAATGGGATCGCGAGCTATTTGCTTCAGACCCTTTCGGAAGAAATATTCTTGGAGTCCCACCCCAAGGGCGTGCGGATTACGCGTTTTTCCAACATATAATATTGAGCATGAATCCAAAAAGTGGGCGGTGTGCAATCCTTTTTCCACACGGCGTATTGTTTAGAGATGAAGAGCATGGGATGCGAAGAAAGCTCGTGGAATCAGATATTGTTGAATGCATAATAGGCTTAGGTCCAAACCTATTCTACAACTCTCCTATGGAAGCTTGCATCATCATTTGCAGGATGCTCAAGATAATCGAAAGAAAGAGAAGGGTATTGTTTATCAACGCTGTAGAAGAGATCTCGCGCGAGAAAGCCCAGAGTTTTCTTAAAGATGAGCACATTCAGAAGATTGCATCATCATACAGAAATTTCAAAGAGGTCGAAGGTTTCGCGAAGATTGTTTCATTAGATGACATTCTTGCCAACGATGCGAATCTGAGTATACCGATCTACGTTCAAAATGAAGGTGAAAAAAAAGAAGAGGAAACGCTAGAGCACTTGTTGGCCACGTGGAATCAGAGCCTAGAAAGTCGGAAGCAAGCTGCAGATTCGCTTCGTTCGATTCTGAAGGAGATAAAACTGGATGAGTCGCGTTCTTGATCTTCCGGCAGGTTGGGAAAGAGCCAAGCTTGGCGAGGTCGCGAGAAACGTGAATATCACCGAACGCGACCCGCTCAAAAATGCTTTGGAACACTTCATAGGTCTAGAGCACATAGACCCGGAGTCTCTGCACATAGCCCGTTGGGGGACTATCAAAGAAGGAACCAGTTTTCAGCGCAAATTCACCAAAGGTCAGATCCTATTAGGGAAACGTCGCGCTTATCAGCATAAGGTCGCGGTTGCAGATTTTGATGGTTTATGCTCAAGTGACATTCTTGCGCTTGAACCCAAAGGGGACAAGCTTGTTCCCGCTTTGTTGCCTTTTGTAGTTCAAGATTCACGTTTCTTCGATTTTGCCGTCAGAACTTCCTCAGGTTCACTTTCTCCTAGGACAAAATGGAAGTACCTAGCAGAATATGAGATCGCACTGCCTCCAAGAGTGGAACAAGATCGAATCGCAGAGATTCTCTGGGCTATGGAAGACTGCTTGATCGCGTACGAAAAAATTATGCTAGAAGCAGAGATCCTAAGAAAAACAATCATGAAGGAGCTGCTCAGCAAAGGCATACAACACACCAGATTCAAATACAGCGAAGTACTCCACACCGAGATTCCAGAAGATTGGAAAATAGTCCGATTGTCTGGACTGCTCTCTTTGGAATACGGGATTGGGCTCCCTGAAAGAAAAAGAAGTGGAAAAGGTTATCCAGTTTATGGTTCGAATGGGATAGTTGGTTATCATAACCAGTTCATAGTTGATGGAATCGGGATTGTGGTAGGCAGGAAAGGTACCGTAGGATCAGTCCATCTGGCAAAAACCGGTTTTTGGCCAATCGATACGGCATATTACGTAAAGATCAAAGGGGATCTAAGCATCTATTGGGTATACTATCTCTTGTTGAGTCTCGGCTTGCATCAACTACATTCATCTACGGCCGTGCCCGGCTTAAACCGAAATGATGTATGCAATCTGCTTGTGGCTGTTCCTCCAAAATCTGAACAAAAGATCATTGCGGACACTCTTCTGAAAGTTGATGAAGTCATTGAGAGAACAAAGGAAAATGTTGCGGCGGCCAAAGCTCTGAAGATGATACTCATTAGTCACCTTTTCGCCAAAGGAGTGATAGCATGATTTTCACAGAAGCCAATACTGTGAGGGATTTAGTTCGTGATAAGCTTCGCGAGATCGGGTGGAATTATGTTCCCGTCTCATCACTTTCGCGCAATGAAGGAGAAGTGCTTCTAGAGAAAAACCTCAGAAACGCACTTGCTAGACTTAACCCAGAAATCGCTGAGCAACCCGATCGAGCAGATGAAGTGATCTATAAACTTAGGGCGATCTTGCTCTCGGTAAGATCCGAAGGGCTAGTGTGGGCAAATGAAGCATTTGCGTCATGGATTATAGGTGATCATAGCATGCCCTTTGGGAAAGACGGCGAACACGTCCCAGTTCGGTTAGTTGACTTCAAGAACCCTGAGAACAACGAGTTCCTCGTCACAACTGAGTACCAATATTCTGCAGGTGCTACAGCTTTTCTGGATTTGGTGCTTTTTGTAAACGGGCTTCCTCTCATAGTTGGCGAATGCAAGACTCCAGTTCGCCCTGCTGTCAGCTGGGTTGACGGCGCTGCCGATATCCACAACGATTACGAAGAAACGGTACCTGCCCTCTTTGTACCCAACCTTTTTTCCTTTGCCACGGAAGGGAAAACATATCGCTATGGTGCTGTACGATCTACGTTGACAAGTTGGGCCCCATGGCGTCAGGATGAGCCTCGAACCTCATCTTCATTGTCTGATATGATAGTTGCAGTAACTCAAATGCTCAAACCGGCGGTTGTCCTCGACATTTTGGGGAATTTTACGGTATTCGCCACTGATAAACAAAAGAAGAAAGTCAAGATCATTTGCCGGCATCAACAATATTACGCTGCCAATAAAATAGTTGAACGAGTTGTCAGTTCTGGTCCTAAGAAGGGGTTAATCTGGCATTTCCAAGGTTCTGGCAAGTCCCTTCTAATGGTTTTTGCCGCCCAAAAGCTTCGAATGCATCCACAACTAAAGAGCCCAACCGTTCTTATTGTCGTGGACAGAATCGACCTTGATACACAGATAACTGCCACGTTTCATGCTACTGAAATTCCCAATACAATTCCCGCTGAGAGTCAAGAAGACCTGCAACGCTTACTGGCCCAAGACATCAGAAAGATCATAATCACAACCATATTCAAATTTGCAGAAGTTGAAGGCGTTCTGAATACCCGCGACAACATCATAGTACTTGTGGACGAAGCTCATAGAACACAAGAAGGTGACCTAGGCAGAAAAATGCGCCAAGCCCTTCCAAATGCATTCTTGTTTGGGCTAACGGGAACGCCAATCAACAGAAGAGATAGAAACACTTTTTGGGCTTTCGGCGCAGAAGAAGATGAAACTGGCTATCTAAGCAAGTATTCAATAGAAGAGTCACTCAGAGACGAAGCCACTCTCCCCATTCATTTTGAACCGCGCTTGATCAAGCATCATGTTGATCGAGAGCTAATCGACGAGGAATTCAGGAGTCTTACTGATCAACTCGACGAAGACGAAAAGCAAGAGTTCGTGAAAACCACAGAAAGGAAAACAGCTGTATTATTCTTGCATGGTCAAGAAAGAGTCGACGAAATCGCCTCTAACATTGTGGAGCACTATCGCTCTAACGTTGAACCAAACGGTCTGAAAGCAATGATCGTGTGTTGCGACCGACAGGGCTGTGTTCAGTATAAGCAAGCGCTTGATAGGATATTTCCAGAAGAGGGCTCAGAGATTGTGATGACGACTGCGAAAAGTGACCCAAATGAGTGGAAAAGAAGATGGGATCGATCAAAAGATGAGGAAGAGAAACTGCTCGACAGATTTAGAAATCCTCGTGACCCGCTGAGCATTCTAGTCGTTACATCCAAGTTACTCACCGGTTTTGATGCACCAATCCTTCAGACAATGTATCTCGACAAGATCATGAAGGATCACACGCTTGTCCAAGCAATCTGTAGAGTCAATCGTCCATATACGATGAAGTCATATGGACTGATAGTAGATTACGTAGGCGTCTTTGACGACGTTGCAGAGGCTCTCAACTTCGACGAAAAGAAGATGCTCCAAGTAGTCCGCAATATCAGCGAGCTTAGAAATCAGCTGCCCAAAGCAGTGGAAAAGTGCCTTAGCTACTTCCCAAACGTTGATCGAACGATCGTGGGGTATGAAGGATTAATCGCAGCGCAAGAATGTCTGACCAACAACCAAGTTAGAGACGCTTTCGCAGCAGACTATAGTGTTCTCTCTCAAATATGGGAAGCTCTTTCGCCAGATCAGTGCCTCAACAATCATGAAAAAGACTATGTTTGGCTTACACAAGTGTACCAATCAGTGCAGCCACCCAGCGGCATCGGAAAGCTTCTCTGGCACGCACTGGGCGCAAAAACCATCGAAATAATCAATGAAAATATCCACGTGGACACAATAAGAGACGACCTAGAAACGATAGTTCTCAACGAAAAGACGGTCAAAGAAATAATGGATTCCCATACTCCCAAACAAGCAAAGATTATAGAAATCAAGATAATTAGCAGACTCCAAAAGCACAGAAACAATCCTGTTTTCATAAGATTGGGAGAACTATTGGAAGAACTCAAAGAAAGATATGAACAGGGCGTTCTGAATAGTCTCGAGTTCTTGAAACAGTTGCTTAACTTGGCAAAAGATGTAGTTGCGGCTGAGAGGCAAGTGGAACCTGAGGCGGAACAGAAAAAGGCGAAAGCTGTGCTGACCGAGCTTTTTGAGGAAATCAAGAACAGAAACAAGAACATACCAATTATCGTTGAGCGAATCGTCAATGACATTGACGCGGTCGTAAAAGTTGTGAGATTCGAAGGATGGCAGAGGACTCATACGGGCGAACGGGAAGTCCAAAGAGCATTGCGGATGACCATGAAGAAATACCAACTGCACAAAGATCAGGATTTGTTCGACAGAGCTTATGCGTACATCAAACAGTACTATTGAGCGCGCGCAATATGAGTAAATGGCATCAGCAACTCGAAAATTACTACTCTTTATTGAAAGAACTCATAAAGAAACGAGAGGAAAGTCAGGGCGAACTCCGATTCAGTAGACCTCTTATCGTTGCAAGTGACATTGCAGAGCAGTACTTCTGTGAGAAAAAAGTCGAGATGCAATACCTTCATGGCGAAGTCGAGACTGAAGAAAAGACAATCGGAACCGAAGCACATGAGAAACTACTTCAAGATTCTGTCAAAATCAAAAGGAGAGAGCTTTGGCAGAAAATCTATGGGAAAAAGCCAGTTTTCGCGTTAGAAATGCTTCTTCTCGCTAAACATAGAGAGGTAGTCCTTGCAGGTCGACCAGATTCAATACTTTTCCAAAACGGATACCCGCTAATAGTGTTCGAGTACAAATTCACAAAAAGCGCGATTGCTTACATGACTCATCATGTGCAAGCGAGGACTTACGGAGTTCTCTTGAGAAACATGGGCTTTGACACGAGCCGCTTGTTCTATGCGATTGTTTTAGCTGATCCAAAAGCAAGACACGATAGGGAATTGAAGCGAAAAGTAGTTGATGCTGTAGTCAAGAATGGACCAAAAGAAACTGTACTAAACATCGAAAATGCCGGAATACACTTTCACAAATTCAATCAGACAGATGCGGAGAAGGACATTGACTGGGCTATTGAGTTCTGGAAGAATTCAAGAGAAGCGATCTCAACGAATAACTCTAACAAATGCAAGAATTGCGAATACAAAGTGGAATGCGAAAGGTCAATCCACAAAGAGCTCTCTAGTTTCTGACTTTCTAAACAAATGAAAAAATGAGGTTTGTAAAGTTTCAACACGTGCGCACATACAAGCAAATTTTGTCCAGACAAAACGCACAGTAAATGTCCAGACAACAGAAACAGGGAGCCAACCCTCATAGTCATGACTAAACCCCCAGCAATAGTCACGACTATAGAACAGGGAAGCAACTTCAATAGTTTGAACTATTGCACCGTGCTTAGTTTGAACTATAGCGCCTAGCGAATGCTCCTGAATGTAGAAAAAATAATTTTAATTCTACAAGCTTTGTTCGCCGAGCAATCCCCTTTCCATAGTTTTGAACTATTACCGTGTGTTTAGTTTAAACCACTGTACAAAAAATGCACATCAGAATAAGAGTAGGAATGAACGTCAACTTATTAGTTGCAACTATCATTCCGCGTTTAGTCTCAACTATGCAACTTCGTATCATGTAGAAATGCATGCAATATTTTGCTTCTTTTCGCTGAACAGCTTCATTTTTAAGCCTGAATAGTCCTAGTAAGGTACAGGCGCCTCCAAAGTTGAGTTTTGACCAAAAGACAGCTTCCTCATACAACGAGCAATGTATCTCCGTCGTTAGGCAAGGCATTGAAACACCACAGAAAACGCTTCTTCCAGCCAAAATATGCGCCAACTGTTCAGTCTACAGCATCTGGAGAAGCAGAAGCATAGAACGGCTGAGAACCATGGCTAAAATAGTTGAGAAAGAAGCTGACAATTCCTTATGGACTCAACGCATGGTTGAGGCCGCTCTCAGTTTTGAAAAGATTTTCAGCTCACGAACTTACTGCGAAAAAGAGCGAGTTCATGTTTCTTTGTTTGACAAAGTTTGCTTTCGCTACAAGCCAGCCTTAACGCATCCATGAGATCCCGCGAGTTACACAACAAATGCCTCGATCAAATATGTGACGACTATATATTGCTCCATTAGGCTTCCGTAATAGCTCCAAACCTACCCCCTACACCTACGGTTTTTCTGAGACTTTTTCAGATACTGTACTTTGCAGGGCTCTCCTTAACTTGACTCTTCTTTGCCACTGCTTTTTTGAAATTCTTCATGCAAAACCGCGGAAAATTTGCCCACCAAATCTGGAACATAATGGAGTGGGATGCCCTTCACCATATGGTCAACCCTATTCTGATAGTCAGGATCTCCCTCGTGGTCGCGGTACTCTTTTGAAAAAACCAGAATGTCACTGAATATCTTTTGCTCCACTTGTTGAACCTCCGGTTCAAGTTTGGCTCTCATGTGAGGAGGCAGTGTTTTAACAAGAATGAACAACTCCTGAAAGGCTCCATAATAGTCATGCTTTAAGAATTTCTCATTAGCTCGATCCAACAATTTGAAACAGCGTAGGAGAAATACCTCTTGAAAGCGACCTGAAGACGAAGCTAAAGGTCCAAACTCTGGAAGCCCACAATAAACTGTGCGATCAGGATTTGACACCTTAACAATTTCCTTATTTTTCCATGCTCTGTTGAGCACTCTATAGGCTTGCCGCTCGCTTATGTGCAGTTCCCTTGCTATTTTCTTGACAAGAACTGACGTTTCCAACCATTTCCCATGGTTCTTCAATATGTCAGCTACAGACGTCATGAGCTGATTATCTTTCGCTTTGCTGAATATTAGATTTTCGTATGAATGTCTAAGGTGAAGCCAAAAATGGTCGAATTCAGAATAAGAGTCCATCCGGAACAACGCGTAGCGTACATACCAAAAGAGATCGTTGAAGCCATAGGCCACGATTTGAAAGCTACACCGAACAGGGCAGCTGTATTGCTCTATCCAGAAAACGCACTTATCAGAGACGTCCTCAAGAGCCTTAACATAATCAAACAAGACCTACAACACGCTGCAGCGCTTTCAGAAAAAACAAAATAGTTTTTAAAAAAGGAGCCTCACAGCCAAATGGCTCAGCCCATACAAACCCAACAAAAACAAATTCTATTCTGCCCACTTAAGCGTTTTCAATTCGAACATTGCCAACAATGCAACGCCGCCTGCAACCCTACAGAACAACGCATGCTCCTCTGCCTACTAGCAGCAATTCTCAACACCATACAACGCACCAACACCCTAACCCAACAAGGAGGCAGCCACCTTTGACCTGTTCTAAGCGACAACTGACGACTACAACTCTGCATTTGCGCACCACTGTTGCCGCGCAAGAAGGGAAAAAGCCATGACCGAGGCGCCTAAACTATCGCATTCAGAAGAAAAGATTATAGAGGCTGTCTTGAATCTTGCCAACGCGTTAGAGGCTGCTGCTGTAGACACGAAACATCGCATATCCGAATTGGTAGGCGTCAGCGCCCAAGAAGCGCCTGCGGTGAAAGAGGAAGTCTTCAACATTCTCAAGTTTGAGCAGCAGAAAGGCGAAAAACTCGGCGAGTTTGGAGTGGCCCATAAATCAAGCAACCTACCCGACAAGTGGCAGCACGCTTACAACATTCTCGGGCAGAACAACGCCACAATCAAGGAACGATTCCACGAGAAGGACTACGCCTATTCCTATTGGTTGTATGGAGAAGACCGCATCTACCGACAAAAGTTAAAGCGCTGAGAGCTACAAAAATATGACGACAACGCAAGCACCTCTAAAACATGCAGCTTTTGAGTTATGGCAGATTGGACACCGCATAGTTCCATTGAAAGGTAAAACTCCGCTTGTTGCATGGCAGCGTTGGCAGAGTGAACCACAGTCACTTCAAGATTTCGAGAGTTTACCTTTGGGACAAGCTGACGGTTTTGGCATTATCTGCGGTGTTCAGCTCAACAACGGCTACTATGTTGGAGCCTTGGACTGCGACCTTGAAAAAGGTGGAAAACCACTTTCTGAAGACGTGTTGAAAAAGCAAACTGAAGTCCTTGAGAACATGCGTATTACACAGCTTGAAGAGACACCCAGTGGTGGAAAACACCTAATCTATTATAGCCATTCACCAGTCGAAACCAAACAAGACGACCGATGCGGCATTGAGATTCTAGGCTCCGGTAAACTATGCATAATGGCTCCCAGCGAAGGATACCGGCGCCTGAACGATAACATGCCAAGCGAAACTCCGAATTTCAACTTGGAATTCCAAAACGCCCTGGACAAAGCGGGGTTGAAGGCAACTATCCCTAAAGTTTCTGTTCCCGTAACTAGGAAGAGACGTGGAAAAAGCAAGATTCGGTACTGCTGTGAAGTTGCATTGCAAAGAGACCGGGCCATAGTGCATTTAATGCGGTTGGCAATCGCTAGCGAATATAAGAAGCTGGGATGGGCTGATGATGATATTGTTGACTTGTTCAGGCGTCAAGAAGACTTTGACAAAGACAAGTGTTTAGTTCAGGTGAAGAGCGCTGATCCGGACAGGGTTGCCACATGTGAATCTATACGTGAATGGGGTTACTGTTACCCTGAATGTCTAAAGCGTGAGTGGACTCTGGACGAAGCAATCGACTACGAGCTGAAAATGGCTGACAGCATAGAGCTTCACCCATGCATAGACTACCACCCACAGACTGGCTTAACAGTGGGGGCTTTTCTGCAGACCTCTGGAAAAATCCTTCAAATTATTGGCACAAACGTGAAAATGGCTGATTCTGAGACCCGCCTGATAGAAAAAGGAAACCCTATGACGGTCTCGGTTAAAGAAGCAAAAATCATAGGCATGTCAAGGAACCAGACAAAGGAAATACTTCTCGTATCAAGAGATATTCAAAATGGCTTCACAAATACAAAAGAAGCTGAAAAAACGGTTTCTGACTTATTGCTCCAGAAAGCCCTACACTATTTTTATCACCCAAACCAACGCTGGCATTTGGCAATATCATGTTTTGTCATAGTAACTTACCATCATCGTCTATTTCCTATCTTGGCACACTTAGTTTTCCAGGGTCTCAGAGGGAGCGGCAAAACAACAATAGGCCTCTTCCTGAAGAGCGTGTGTTGGAACCCCACAGGTCTTCAAACAGGTCTCCGCAGTGCACCATTATTCCGCAGCGTTGAAGCCTCAAGGCCAACATTCTTTGCGGATCTCACAAAGGTAGATGTTAGAGACGTTGACTTGATAGACCTGTTTGAGGTTATCGAGCAGGATGGATCTGTTAGGCGCTGTGTTGGAGAAGAAAATGAACCCGTAGACTTCTATGTTTTCTGTCCTAAGGTTCTCATGGTTCGCCAATCGGTTCCGTTCAGCCACAAGTCTATAGAATGCGTAACTGAGCCATCGCCGAAGGGAAGCCCCTACACTGAGAGAAGACGCTTCATAACAGTTGACCCTGAACTGTCAGATATCCGCCTAAATCTTTTGCGAGCAACCATATCTAATTGGCGCTCAGTCCTTGCAGCCTACGAAGGACTTCAACCAGACGACAAGCTGTTTGGGAGAAGATTTGACCTTTGGCGTCCATTACTCGCTGTTTGCAAGGTTTATTATCCAGTCCGTTACGGTGACCTTCTGAATTTGGCTTATGAAGACGCGGAGAAAGCTGAAAGAGGAGATGTTACAAGCGACGTTGAAGATCTGTTCCTCGCCTATTTTCTCGTTTTTGAAGTTGATAAAACGGAAAGCCAAACATTCGCTCTAAAAGACCTAACAGATCACGCTCAAAAACAACTGGGACCGCAAATAGTGAAAAGCTACCACATAGTTGCCAGCGCTCTCAAAAACCTTGGTGTAGTCAAGAGCAAACTTCAGACTTCTGACGGCGTCAAATATCAAATTGATTTGGTTAAAGCCCATTCTTTGGCCAGCGAGAGAAATATCCAAAAAGCCCAGGAAGACCAGCCCGGTACAATGGTGTCTGTTAAAGATTGGTGTAAAACCAAGCGGGACGAGCGCGGCGAAATTGACCTTGCAGATTTGTCGAAGTTGATTAAAGAAGAGCTAAAGCTGGATTCACAGCGCGTGATTGCTGAGGCTTTCAAACAGGAGATTTTGATGGAAAGTCCAAAGCCTGGAAAGGCGGTGGTAGTGTGACTGGGCGAGGTGCCGTCATGACCGTGAAAAACAGCGATAAGACATCAAGGCTAAGCCCCATCGAATACCACGATCATGAAGACCGTCGACGTCGTCAGAAAGAACATCTTTTGACTTCACCCTATGTTGAGTCCAATAATTTCAGGCTGCCGCAAGCCCATGGAAAAGTCCATCAAGTTCAGTTTAAAATCACGCCGTTCGCTGAGAAAGTAGGCGTAGAAGTCGCAGCGCTGTTCAACATGTCACTGAGTCAATACACGAAGGCGGTTCTCTACCTGAACCTTGGCTTGGTTTTTGAGCCGGTTGATCGGCGGAGAAAAAAACGAAAATGAGTAGGGGAAAGGCTGGCTTCCACAGCAGTGAGCATACTTGGCAAAGCGGCAAACCCAGAGGGAAGTTGGAGCTTGAAACTTCAGCCGCCCAGCCCCCTAAATGCCCACAATGCAACAGTCAAAGAGTGTGGCGGGACGGCTTAAGGTACAGTCGTAGTAATGGCGAAACCATTCAAAGATGGCTGTGCAGACACTGCGCCCTACGATTCAGCCAACCACATCGCAGCCTCTCTGAACGTTCTGAACACGTTTCAACACTTCATACAAAATCATCTTATACTAACCCCACCTTACTTTTTACTCGCCAAGTATGCGTGTTGGCAGAAGACTCGAAAAACTTGGCTGAAACAGCCGTTAAAAGCGAGGCTGAAGCGCGGCAGCCTACAACGACCACAGACGCCATCATCAAAGGAAAAATCGTCGAGTACAGCTTCTACATGCAAAAACAAGGCTACGCACCAGAGACCATTCGAGGAAACCAAAGCTGCTTAAGAGCTCTGTTAACCAGAAACGCCGACCTGCTCAATCCAGAATCAGTCAAAGAAGCCCTAGCCAAAGAAAAAAACTGGAGCCAAAACAGACGCAGAAACGTCATAAACGCCTACACCTTATTCCTAAAAATCAACAGCCTACAATGGGAGAAACCGAAATGCCAAGTAACACAAAAGTTTCCATTCATACCCACAGAGGAAGAGCTTGACACATTAGTGGCAGGCTGCGGAAAGAAAACCGCCACTTTTCTCCAGTTACTCAAAGAAACAGCCATGAGATCAGGAGAAGCAAAACGCCTACAATGGATAAACATAGACTCTGAAAAGCACCTCATAACATTGAATGAACCTGAGAAAGGCAGCAACCCACGAATATGGAAAGTAAGTCAAAAACTCATAGGAATGCTCAATAACCTACCTCGAGAATCAACCAAGATCTTCGGCGATGGACCAATAAAGTCGATGCGAACGACGTTCATCAAGGCAAGACGAAGACTAGCAGCCAAACTTGAAAACCCACGACTACTGCAAATAACCTTCCACACATTCAGACACTGGAAAGCCACAATGCTATACCACCAAACCAAAGACCCATACTACGTCAAAAACTTCCTAGGCCACAAGAGCCTAAGAAACACAGAGATATACATCAACATCGAACACACCATCTTCGAACCATCCAGCGACGAATTCACCGTAAAGGTAGCGACAAACCCAGAAGAAATCAAATCCCTACTAGAAGTTGGATTCGACTACGTATGCGAAAGAGATAGCCTGATGTTCCTAAGAAAACGCAAATAACCAAGACACCCCAAAAAAGTAGGCGGAGTCAGCAAAATAGTGGCCGGGGTGAGGTAGCCTGGTAGCCTATAGGCCTGTGGAGCCTATCGCCCGGGTTCAAATCCCGGCCCCGGCCCTCAAACTTGCTCCTACCGTTGGGGTTTTTCCTCAGTCTTCCCCCACATA
>Ga0315296_10000794_pt1 | contig 28250 bp, 23 predicted proteins | sample YL17G14_18_MG_FD_203921 | JGI IMG/M metagenome (GOLD analysis project Ga0315296, IMG submission 203921) | Sediment microbial communities from Yellowstone Lake, YNP, Wyoming, USA - YL17G14_18 | ecosystem: Environmental > Aquatic > Freshwater > Lake > Sediment | place: USA: Wyoming | collected... | reverse complement strand
GGGCCCAAGACCCAGTTGGTCAATCTCTTTGCTTTCGCTCAAAAAGCTTCTCGACAGCTAGTCGAGTTTCAGCGTCATGTAGGTTTCCGTCACGTATCCTTCTTGCAGCCAACCGGGAACCTTCCCACAGGCGATGAACCCACTTTTCTTGTACAATCGCTCTGCTGGCGTGTTTCCATCGAACACGCTGAGCCACACACTTGCGAGGTGAAGCCTTCTGGCGAGTGTTTTCATCTGCTCCATCAGCATCGTCCCAACTCCGACTCCCTGGTATTCGGGTTTCACATACATCCCCACACCCATCGTGTGCTGCAAAACGTCTTGCGAATGCTTGTAGAGGTCTAATGTTCCCACAGGCTCACCTGTAGCTTCGTCCTCACAGACTAGCGGAAAGACGCGCCCCGCATTGACCATCTCTTGATACGTTCCGGGCACCCATGGGTAGAGTCCTTCGAATATTCCACTCCCAATCCCTCTGATCACCAACGGATGAGTGGCGAACTTATCGAGCGCGGCGCGGTCTTCAGCGCGGTAACCTCTCACCTTCAGCTTTGGATTCTTCGCTTTGGACACTTCAGCAGACGGGTAGAGTCCTAGCTTCGCATAGGGTCTTCTAACTGGGAAGCCATATCGGCTCGCAAGATCCTTGTACATGAAATGCCAATCGTACCGTCGCCCACCGACCGACACAGTCTCGGGCAGAGACGCCCCGACCTGATAACCCAACACCTTCAAAGCCTGAAGCTTCTTTTCATCATACCCGAAGACCCTAGTCCGCACAATCACCTTTTCTTGGGCCAGGGCGGTTTCCTCGACTTGCTCTATCGCACTCTTGAAACCGATTTTGGAAGCCGCGACTACCGTGAAATTCATAATGGGTACCGCTTTCTGCGTCCCAGATCGAACCGAGAGCAAAGCCTCCAGTTTGTTCCCCTTCAAAATCAGGAAGCTGCTCCCGGACGGAAAATATTCGGCAAGAAGTTTCTCGCTCAACGGAAGAACATGACCGGTCTGCAGAGGTCTTCTGTTCAGGAATTCTCTTCCAAGCTCAAAATCCTGTTGCAAGTGAAGAATCTTCATACAGGACACAAACGAGACACCCAACCATCTCAGGACTCTTAAGCTCTGAGCTAGCAATCGAGCATCGGCTGCACATCCTTTTTACTGAAACCAAGCGAGTCGTCCGCGTCGGAGACAACAACGACTCAACGATTAACCCGCACACACTTTTTCTAGCCAAACACCACAAACCAACCCCCAACCCATCAACCAACCCCAAAACAAAACAGCCCACAAACCCAACTTCCCATTTTCTCCTACCAAACAAGACGCAAAGTAACATGTTGTGGGCAAGAAATTGCCCACACCCCCCTCCACCGCATCCAAGAAACTGGAGGTAGACTACGTACGTTCCGCAGCAATCAAGGGTGCTGTCCCCACAAAACTAAGCCTCCCCCCACCCCCCTCCTCGAAAGACTGTGGTTGGTTATCGCCGCAAAAATGAGCTCCCCTACCTCTACGAAGGGGTGTGGCTGTTGTTGGTGCTCCGGGCGGGATGTTCGGCTTTGTTGGCTTTCGAACCCGCGTCGCTGACTCTCTCCACAATGTCGAGAGGCCAGCATACTCTCGGCGTCACGCGTCTTGACCGGGCTATACTACCGGAGCCCCAAGTTGCCCGGAACAAGCCGATTAACGCGGTCAAACGGTATTTTAACAGTGTGCAAGCTGCAGAAAAGAAAGTGAAACGGGGGAGTTGTTCAGTCTAGTAGTCGGGTTCTCCGCCTCTTGGAGGTGGAGTTGGAGGCGGTTTGGCTGCGGCGATCACGTCATCGACCCGCAGGATCATTGATGCAGCTTCGGCTGCGGACTTGATAGCCTGTTCCTTGACGCGAACAGGCTCCAGGACGCCCTGCTTCCTCATGTCCCTGACCTTGCCCTCGAATACGTCCACTCCGTATGTCAGACCATCTTTCTTCTGGTGTGCCGAACGCAGTGACACCATGATATCGATCGGATCCAAACCTGCATTGTCGGCCAGAGTCTTCGGAATCGTATCAAGCGTTTCGGCGAAGGCCTCTATTGCTAGTTGCTCGCGTCCGCCCACCTTGATTGCGTAGTCTATCAACTTCTTTGACAGTTCAGCCTCGATCGCACCTGCACCAGTCACAACTTTGGGTTTGTGTACGACATCGGCCACGACGGAGAGAGCATCCTTCATCGCTCTCTCAGCTTCGTCAACCAAACGCTCGAGGCCGGCTCTGATTAGGATGCTGACCGATCTAGGATCCTTGCACTCTTGAATGAAGACCATCTTATCGTCACCGATCTTTTTCTCCTCAACGAGGCCTGCCTTGCCAAGGTCTGGAGCCTTCAGGTCGTCTAGGTTGGTTACGATTTTGCCTCCGGTTGCTCGAGCAAGCTTCTCCATGTCGGACTTCTTGATTCTCCTCACAGCGAGGACTCCTTCTTTCGCCAGGAAATGCTGTGTTGTGTCGTCGATCCCTTTCTGGCAGAGCACAACGTTAGCCCCGGACGCCTTGATCTTGTCCACCATTTCCTTCATCATGTGAGTTTCCTCATCCAAGAAGGCCTTCATTTGAGTTGGATCGTTGATTCGTATCTCCGCCGAAGTCTCAGTTTTCTCAATCTCCAATGCCGCGTCAAGCAGCGCGATCTTTGCATTCTTGACTTGTTTGGGCATTCCCGGGTGAACCACTTCCTTGTCCACGATTACGCCCTTCACCAGCTCGGTGTCCAGCATGCTCTTCCCTTCCTTCTTGACGAGCTGAATGTTGTCAATGTCAGCGTTCCAGGAATCGCCTCGCTTCTCCATCACCTGCAAAATAGCAGCGACCGCAATGTCCGCGAAATGTTCACGGACACCACCAAGACCTTTACTGTGCATCGAAGTCATAGCAACTTTCTTCAGCGCAGCTTTGTCTTCCAGTTTGATCGGTTCGCCCAATGAATCGAGGATCTGGACAGCACGATCAGCGGCCTTCTTGTAACCCGCTACGATGGTCGTGGGGTGAACGTTGTCGTCCAGCAAGTTTTGTGCTCGTTTCAATAATTCGCCTGCAAGGACAACGGCCGTGGTTGTCCCGTCGCCGACCTCATCGTCTTGTGTCTTGGCAACTTCAACCATCATTTTGGCCGCGGGGTTCTGGACATCTATTTCGTCAAGGATCGTGGCGCCGTCGTTAGTTACAGTCACGTCGCCCAAGCTGTCGACAAGCATCTTGTCCATGCCGCGCGGTCCAAGGGTGCTCTTGACAACCTCGGATACGATGATTGCTGCAGTGATGTTGCTTCGTTGAGCGTCTCGCCCGCGATTGCGACTCGAACCTTCTTTCAATATGAGAACAGGTTGACCAGCTAGATACGACACTCTTTGTTACCTCAGGTGACTTCTCTGCATGAAAACTGGCGGTTATAAGGATTTTCTCAGCCCACCGATAAGAGATGATATACCGCTGATTCTCAAGAGAGTCTGCATCTTCACTATTCCGATTTTGGAATCGCGTACGATCGAGTGCGTTGAGAAGTTGCAGCCAAAAACCAGTGCAAGAATCCAGCGAACTTATTATATCGGTCCAGCCATTCGTGCGAGAAGTAGGTTTTCGAACCTCTTCAGTAGGATTTTGAGGAGACCCATTTGCCCGTCAACCTGTTGGTGCGAACATCAAACCTTCGCAACTGTACGCTCATAACAGGATTCCATGGAGTAGGCGAGACGGGCTACATATCTGTCTCATACCTCGTTCACACCTTGAAGGCGGAACGGATAGGGTTCGTGGATGTAGCACATCCACCTCCATTCATCGCAACATCGGACGACGGACTAGTGACACCCTTCGAAGTCTACAAAGCTGGGAAGATCATACTGGTCAAACTCGAGTTTTCCCCACACCGAAGTGAGGAGGCTGAATTCGCCAAGACTCTCGCCAACTGGGCTATGAATAGCAAGTTCCGGGACGCCGTTCTCATCGGAGGATTGGATGGGACCCTCCAATCGGGACCCGATGGAGTGCGAATAGTCCCCACGCGGACTTACCCACTCAAATCCAGGAAGATGAAGCACCCCTCGCTCGAGGAAGGCCTCTTCGTCTACGGACCTCTGGCGGTCATGTTAGGTGAATTCGAGAAGCGAAGCTTTCCAGCCGTTGCGATTCTTCCATACGCGTCCGCTGATCATGCCGATCCGAAAGCAGCGGCCACAGCTATCAAATCAATCTCCAAGGCCTATGGTCTGAAAGTGGATGTGAAGGATCTAGAATACGACGCAAAGGATATTGAGGAAGAGATAGACAAGCGACTGCAGCAAACCGCTCGGTCGCTGCGGGGAATGTACGGGTAATCCGACATTCTTACAAGGACGAATACAAGTTAGCTCCAGCAATTCGAGATACAAGGAAACTAGCTGATTACGAATGCAACTGCGATTCCTAGGCGCTTGTCAGGAAGTTGGAAGATCCGGCGTGGCTGTCAAAACCGCCCGTAGCCAGATACTCATGGATTACGGAGTTATGATAAACCATGACGTGGGCTTTCCAGCTCACATCTCTCCGAAGGATCTTGATGCAGTCGTCCTGACTCATGCTCACCTCGATCACAGTGGGCTGATACCTCTATTCTATGTTCATGCGTCCAGGTTGCCCGTTTACGGCATTGAGCCGACATTCAAGCTGACTAAAGTCCTCGTGCGCGATATGATCAAACTCAGCGGATACTATCTTCCCTTCGAATACATAGACCTCGAAAATATGCTGAACCATGTCCTCCCAGTGAATTATCGCTCCAAATCTACAGTGGGCGATGCTGAAATCACCCTGGTCAACGCAGGGCACATACCTGGAAGCGCACAGGTAATCGTGGCGGCTGACGGAAAACGGGTTCTCTACACTGGAGATTACAATCTGGTTCCAACGCATCTCGTACCCGGTGCAGACCGAGCTTACAACGATCTCGATGCGATCGTCATAGAGAGCACATACGCTGCAGAGGATCACCCAGATCGAGTTGAGTCCGAGCGAAACTTCGTCCTCGCATGCAAAGAGGTTGTGGAAGCAGAAGGCACCGTGCTAGTCCCGGCCTTCGGAGTGGGTCGCTCCCAGGAAATTATCTGCATGCTCGCCGACCACAACTTCCCCTACCCAGTCTTCGTAGATGGTATGGCTCTGGATGCGATCAGAATGCTTGAGCAGCATCCAGACTCCCTGAGAAACCAGGAACAGTTCAAGCAGGCAATGAGGCAGGCTGACCAGATATCGAATTGGAACGGTCGACGCCGCGCAGCCCGAACTGCAGGAGTCATAGTTTCCCCCGCAGGAATGCTGAAAGGAGGAGCATCCGTTTTCTACATGGAGAACATCGCAAAGAACAAAGACAACGGAATTTTCCTAGTGAGCTATCAGGTGCAAGGTTCCCCCGGAAGAATATTGCTTGACGAAGGACGCTTCATACTTCATGGAAAGGCACGCAAGGTCGGAGCTCGCGTTGAGAAATTCGACTTCTCATCACACGGCGGAAAAACGCAACTTCAAGAGACGCTCAGGGACCTTGACAAGCGAACGAGAGTCTTCGTGATTCATGGAGAAGAAGCAAACTGCAGGCACTTGGCGGACTGGGCATCACAGGAATTGGGACTGCAGGCGACAACACCGCGACCCGGAGAGATCTGCGACGTCTGAGACCTTAGGGCTCATCCAAGTCTGTACCAGCCTAGACTATCCACTTGACACCCTGCGAGATCCAATCACTACAAGATTTCCCTGGATTGATGTAAGCATCACCAATCCACTCGCTGAACCGGCAGAGGCCTACGATTCACTTAGAAACCAATATCACTCAACCCGGATCCTAATACTTCTTGAGCAGGAAATCCAAAACCTGCAAGTCAACAGACTTTTGGGCGTTACACATTTTGATCTATTCGTTCCGGGATTGAATTTCGTATTCGGAGAAGCTAGGCTGCCAGGCCGGGTGGGAGTCATCTCAACCTACAGATTGAAAGCCTCTTCTCGCGGCGAAGCTGGTCTGTTCGTGGAACGGGTCGTCAAAGAGGCTATCCACGAAATTGGTCATATGGTGGGTTTGGAGCACTGCTCTGACACCTCATGTGTGATGTACTTCTCTAACACGCTCGCTGACACTGACTATAAAGGTCCAGATTTTTGCGGCAAATGCCGTTCACAGGTGAGGATGCAGATTGAGTAACGAATTCAAAGCAAAACCAACACATCTGCTCCCCGAGATACTCGCCATAGCGTTAGCAGGCGCGTTAACCTACAGTCTTCGAACCTCCAACGCCCCAATAGAAACAATCACGATCTTTCCCGAAACAACTGGGGGCATTACATTGAATGCGAGCATCTTCGTAATCTTGATGGCTGCTACCGGGACCATGATGTACCTCTTCATAAAATTCGGCCTAAAACGCATCGTAAGGTACCTGATTAACCTCGCAATTCTCGCCCTCGTCTTCTTCCTCTTCACATGGTACGGCACACTCTACGCCGACTACTTTCCATCCTTCTTGGCTTCGAACAGCTGGATTTGGCTGATCATCAGCCTGCTTGCTTCAGTGACACTCGGGTTGGCACTTCACAAATCGAAAGGCGGGGTCCACTTTGCTGCCATAATCCTAATCGGAGGAATGACCGGAACCTTTCTGGGCGTCTCAATCCCGACACTAACCGCAGCTGCACTTTTGCTTGCTCTGGCGGCCTACGACCTTTTCGCCGTATACAAGGGGCCGATTGGGAAGATGGCGCAGTCGACTGATCTTGAGGAGTTCACGGGAGCCGTCTTCACGTACGGGGATTTGACGGTCGGCATGGGTGATATGGTGTTCTACTCTATGCTCGCAAGTAACTCAATGATGAATTTCGGTCCACTACCCTTTGTTGCCGCGTCCATCGGACTTGTAGTCGGAGCCTATCTGGGCTTCAAAATGCTCGAAGGCCGCGACATGTTTCCAGGGCTACCTTTTGCCATAATCCTCGGCTTAGTTCTCATGTACGCGACATCCCAGATACTATTGTCCATCAAACCTGCATAAGGCCTGTGACTTATCGAATCTAGGTATTGGTTTCCAGGATGATTATATCAAGTCACATGGTTTGGGGTTACGTGTTCGGGAAAGCGACGGCACGCTTTCAGAGAACTAAGCCCAACCTTGCGTTGCTGATTCTAGTCGGAGCTCTTCCAGATTTCGATCTTTTCACACGAGAGCCGTATGGGACATTGCTTGGGCATCACGGAATCTCGCACTCGTGGGTCGTGATCGTCTTGATTTCGCCTTGTGGAATCGCAAGCGTAAGCCATTGTTCTTGGCGACTGCGGGTGTTGCTCCGTTATATCTCGTAATGAACAACTTCTTCCTTATTCGGTTCCTGTCGCCAGTGTATCTCGACTATGGGCAGATCGAAAATGGATTGTCTCAGGTCATAGGTCCCGCAAGACTTGCGCTGAATTTCCTTTCGGGCTCAGTTTTCACAGCTCTAAACGCCGGGTATTTGATCAGCATTCTCAGAAACAAATCTCCGCGCGCAATTTCTCCAAGTTAGTCCTTCGCGGCTCAGTTGACGAAGAGTAGTTAAGCTGCTGAAGAGAAGTCTCTGTAGCGGTATGACGTGGATTGACCTGCACCGAGGCGCCTCACGCCAGATGAGGAGATGCATCTCCGCTGACCGCAATAACGCTTATAGTGAAAGCGGAACCCTTGCCGTAACAAACGGTGCTCGAATGTCCGACTCGCGAAGGTACGTCGCCCCAAGCTGGGACAGGATCTATGAAATGCTGGTTGACCTTGCCATCAGAATCCGTCGTTCAGGATTCAAACCAGACCTCATTGTGGGAGTGTCAAGGGGAGGATGGGCGCCGGGAAGAATACTCTCAGATCTACTAGAAAACACGCACACAGTCAACATCAAAATAGAGTTCTATGTGGGGCTTGCAAGAACAACACGGAAACCGGTGATCACTCAACCTCTTTCTCAAGACATCAGAGGCAAAAGAGTTCTGGTGGTTGATGACGTTTCCGACACAGGAGAGAGCCTGAAGGTCGCCCTAGATCATATGCTGGAAAAGGGAACGACAGGCGTCAAGACAGTTACGGTATATTACAAGCCTCACAGTACCTTCAAACCAGATTTCTTCGCCGACTCGACGAGCGACTGGATCATCTTCCCTTGGGAGAGACTGGAAGCTACCAAGCTGTTGCTCGAAGAGGCACGATCAGCGGGACGCGACCTGAATTCCGTTCGCGAAATATTGAAAAAATGCAGCATTCCAGATGGGATCGTTGAATCCCTCTTTCAGCTCGCGAACGGTGGAACGTAGTCCTTGTTCTTTCAGTTGACCGAGTTCCCCGCGCATGTGTGGATTTCTGGATTCAAGAACAGACCTGACAACGTAGACGTCACCCTTCGCTCGATTCATGAAAAGTCCCCACATGTGACTGCTCAACTCGTCGACTTGGGTCGAGTGCCTGGTTCAAGGTACATGTTACTGGCTGTATTGAACGCCTTGAAATCCTTTCATTCGAAACAGCCAATCGCCCGAAGCCTCGGCATGGAAATTCTGCTTTACATTGCGGCTAGCAGGCAGATTGGTGAAGCGATACAGCGCGTCGGAATTAGTTCCAGCACTGAGAAAATCGCAGCAATACTAGTAGGAACCACGAGAGACGAACTGTCGCACGCGGCAGAGTCACTTGCTCAGATTCTCAATCAGAAAAGCGATGACGATCTGATCGACAACTGGTCACCAGATAGAATACGAACCGTGCAATCGATTCTCGAAATTGGTGACCAGGAACTCAAAGCCACGCTCAGAGCAGGTGAGGCCAAACCCAAGGCTATCGAGCGTCTAGCTACAGAGAGATCAGCATTGCTGACAGTAAGAAAATAGCACTCTAACTGACACGCTTCTCGCGCTCAACGGAAAGAACATCCTCCGGTTCTATAAGAGCCACTCCCGCAAGTTGCCCAATGACTTCCACTAGAACTATTCTGTCTGGAGTGTCGAGGTCAACGGTTCTTTCGATCCTCTTTGCAACTGTGTCAATGATTGTCTTACTGCATAGGTCTGTGTGACGCTTCTCTACTGTGATTCTGAATTTCTCTTTGTCTCCGATGCCAGCTGCAAGTCCTACGGCTGCCTGCTCGATTTCGGGCAATTGGGCTTCGACTACTTTCTGGACCGGGACCAGCTTGAGAGTGTATTTGAATTCCCAAGGCCTTTCTTTGAGTAGAGCCCTAAGATCCCGGATAGCTTTGATGGGGTCGAGCTTAGTCTTGGCAACGACTAGTCCGATAACTGAAGTGGTTTCAATGGTGGAACCACGGTCGCCGACTTCTCCGAGAAGGTACCACATTTCGCTGCACGTGTTCCTTTCGTTGCCTCTACTCGTGGAGACAACGAGATTGAAGTCATTCAGCAAAGGAACACACCAGAGAATGGCGAGATGTAGGTTCGATACTATAATAGCTATCTAGAATTCCGGAGAGTTCTGAGAATCTCTGTTTTGCCAATTGGACCTTCTCGCAGAACTACTAGCTGCTGCTTGGTCAGATCGATGACGGTCGAGGCGACTCTCATCGGGGATTTTCCACCATCCAAGACAACATCAACACGATCATCAAGTTGCTCCACGATGTCGTCTGCGGATGTGGCAGGTTGGCTTCCAGTCCTGTTTGCGCTTGTGCCAACAAGCATTCCAGAACACAAAACCAGGAGCTGATGACAGATTGCATGATTCGGAGAACGCACCGCTACTGTTCGTTCGGGGGCGAGGATGGTTGGGACACTTTCTCTGGCTGGAAGTACAATTGAGAGCGGGCCAGGCCAGAATCTCTCAGCGATTTTTTTCGCTGCTTCCGAGAAGAAAACGAGTCGTTCTGCGTCCTCGATGCTATGAACTAGGACTGGCATCGCTTTGGTACCTCTGCCTTTCGCCATCATTGCCTTCTCGACTGCAGATAGGTTGAATGGATCACATCCCAATCCGTAGACGGTGTCTGTGGGATAGCAGATGATGCCGCCCTTCGCTACGGTGTTCGCAGCGATACTCAGTCCGTCGAGATCGGCTTTAACAACGCGCACCAAGGAAATCGCCAAACAAGGTTCACTACCTGAAGCGCAAACTGCTTAAAGACTGGTTTGCTAGACACGCATCCCTCATTCGCGGCCAATCCAACGCGTCAAGACTTTGGGGAATCCGAGGAGACTGAAGTATTTGCTTGGCAAGATTGTGGTTCATGGTGGCGCGGGATTTTGGAAGAAGGAGATCCCACGAGGGTTAGCGGGTGTTACCGCAGCCGCGTCCGAAGGTGTGGATTTACTCCGACGCGGCGGCTCAGCGTTGGATGCTGTGGAGGCCGCTGTTATGGTGATGGAGGATAATCCGGTTTTCAATGCTGGGAAGGGCTCCTCGTTGACCGTGGCTGGGACGATCGAAATGGACGCTGGCATAATGGATGGTCGAGATCTGTCAGCAGGCGCCGTTGCGATGGTCCGAAGAGTCAAGAATCCGATTCGATTAGCGCGAATAGTCATGGAGAAGACCGATCACGTCCTGCTGGCTGGAGATGGAGCGGAAGAACTCGCCAAGATCTTCTCACTTCCCGAAGCCAACCCTATGACACAGCACCGGCGAAGATTGCTCATGAGAGTCAAGAAAGGGGGAACGGACGAGCGAGTCAGCTGGGTCAGGAAGAACCGGGATTTGATCGATAGGCATCCAGAGACCCTCAGGTTTGACACTGTTGGAGCTGTGGCATTGGACAAGGAGGGAAATTTCGCGGCAGCTGCGTCCACAGGGGGACCGACGATGAAGCTACCTGGGAGGATTGGTGACACTGCACAAATAGGGTCTGGGCTATACGCTGACAACCTGGTTGGCGCAGCAACAGTGACTGGCCTAGGAGAGGTCGCCATCAAGCTGGTTCTATCGAGGGCAGTCTGCTCTCAAATGGAGATGGGCCTAACGGCAAGAATGGCAGCCATACGAGCAGTCAGATTGGCTTCTAATCGCTTGAAAGGTGAGGCGGGCGTCATAGCGATCGACAAAACCGGACGCATTTCCTCAGTGCACAATACGCCCTGTATGCCTTGGGCGACATCAAACACCCGGGCACCCAACCCGAAAGCTAGGCCGAATGGCGAGATAGTCGCCCTCGTCAGAAAAACGGCCTAACATCCGTGTGGCAGGTTAGAATCGTCCAGACACTTCACGAACATTTTGAAATGCACCAAAATCAGCCAAAAGGTTTAAACTCTCACATCTAGGGGGTTACGCGATTCCTATTTTGGAGATTTTTCTCTTGAGTGAAGAGGAAAACTGGGACAATGGAGGAGAAGAAGACGACTGGACTGATGATGAATGGGGCGAAGACGAAGGTTGGGGAGAAGAAGAGGAGTGGTGACTAAGTTCAGCCTCCGTTTCTCATCTCTTTGCTCAATTCACTAACTAATTTTCAATCTCTTTCATTCATTGAGGTGTGTCTGATTGTTACGTGTGGCTACGCTGGACAAGGAGCATTGCAAACCTGATGATTGCGGCATTCCGTGTTACCGGTTCTGCCCCGAAGTTCTGAACCGGAGGTACGCGATCAAATTCATTGCCGGACAGAAGAAACCGATAATCGATGAAGACCTGTGCACAGGTTGTGGAATTTGCATCAAGAAATGCCCCTTTGATGCCATAAGCATCGTGAAGCTGCCGCAGGAACTGGATGGGGAGTGTATTCACAGTTACGGCGTGAATGAATTCAAACTCTTCCGATTGCCTATTCCACAACCTGGAACGGTCATTGGCCTCATCGGCAGAAATGGGACAGGAAAGAGCACGGCTTTACGGATTTTGGCCGGTGAGCTAACACCCAATTTCGGAGCCCTTGAAACCGAGAGCAACTGGGAAACAGTGCTTTCACGCTACCGTGGAACACTCCTCTTCGAATATTTCCAGCAAGTTGCAGGCAAGAAAATGAGAGTCGTACACAAGCCCCAGCATATCGACAGGATCGGATCGCTGCTTGAAGGTAAGACGAGCCAGCTGCTGAAGAAAGTCGATGAACGAGGAAAGCTGTCTGAATTGGTAGATGAACTCGAGCTGGAACCACTCCTCGATCGGGAACCGAAGGTGCTCAGCGGTGGGGAACTTCAAAGAGTCGCTATCGCGGCAGCGATTTCTAGAAATGCGGATGTCTACATTTTCGATGAACCATCGAGTCACTTGGATATTTACCAAAGAGTTCGAGCTGCACGCAGCATCCGAAAGTTGATTGAGGAGGGCAAATCTGTGCTCGTTGCAGAGCACGACTTAGCCGTCTTAGATTACCTCTCAGACGCGGTGTACCTTGTTTATGGCCAGCCTGGCTCATATGGAATCGTATCACACGTTCACCCCACGAGGGGTGGAATCAACGACTACTTGATTGGATTCCTTCCCGACGAGAACATGCGATTCAGGGATGACCCAATTCGCTTTCACGTCAGGCCGCCGAGGCAGATCGACTTTGAAGTCGAAGCTAAACTCGAGTGGCCGATTATCACCAAGACCATCGGCAACTTCCACCTTGAAGCCGAACCTGGACATCTGAATGCTGGCGAGATTGTCGGCATCATCGGACCGAATGGCATCGGGAAGACGACGTTCGTAAAGGAACTTCTCGACTACTATACTAAGTCCAGCCAGAATGAGCTTCAGGTCAGCTACAAACCGCAATACATTTCCTCAGACTATGATGGCACCGTCGACCAGTTGCTGACAAGTGCTGCAGATGACTACTCCTCATCCCTATTCACCGAAGAGGTCATACAACCTCTCTCCATCAACAGGCTGCTAGAAAGAAAAATAAATGGACTAAGTGGCGGAGAGCTGCAGCGCGTCGCCATAGCCACATGCCTTGGAAAGCAGGCGCAATTGTATCTGCTCGACGAACCAAGTGCATTCTTGGATGTTGAGGAAAGATTGAACGTTGCGAAGGCTTTACGGCATCTCGTCGACTCACGACAGGCGTTTGCGTTTGTTGTAGAGCACGACATCCTCGCTCAGGATTTCTTGGCAGACCGAATTATGGTATTCAAGGGCGTCCCAAGCAGAGAAGGAAAAGCGTCTAATCCGCTGCCTTTGCGCGAGGCAATGAACCTCTTCCTCTCCGACATGGGCGTTACATTCAGACGGGACCCAGATACCAAGCGACCGCGGATAAACAAACACGACAGCAAATTGGACAAGGAACAAAAGAGTTCTGGAGAATTTTACTACGTTTCTGCGACCGATTAAGCGTGCTACAGGTTTAACTAGCGCGACTTTGCCTTACAGACGCGGAGACCAAATTCCAAGTGACAACAAACTACTGCCTTGAATGTGGCGGCATACTGAGCTACGACAGCGCACAGAAATTTTACACATGCAAGAGTTGTGGGCTCACTGTAAGTGCCCAGCAGCTCATGGAGGGCAGAAACAAGATGCGTGATATTGAAAGTCCCGAGGAGCAGCGCAGACGCCGCCAGAATGACTATTTGAAATGGTGGCTTTCGAAAAAGCCTTAGTGATCTCTCATCTCGGTGAGAGACCTCGAACGCGGCTTCTCTTAGAACAAATACTGTTTACCTCTCGTTGCGCTCATTCTCATTGAGGCGTTTAACGATGCCCTGCAAAGTTGAGATATTATCCGTGGGAAATGAGCTCCTATTCGGGAATACGGTTAACACGAACGCCTCTTGGATCGCGGCACACGTAACTTCGTTGGGAGCCGCGGTTTCCAGGATCACCACTGTCCCGGACAATCTCAAAGAGATTTCACACGCAATCCGAGAATCACTCAGAAGAAAGCCGGACTTCCTCATAACGACTGGGGGAATCGGACCGACCTTTGATGATATGACGCTCAAGGCCGTTGCCAGAGCGCTCAAGGTGCCTCTCAGAGTGGACAAAAGCGCCCTAGCGATGGTTCAAGAGCATTATGCCCGAAGATTCCCTAATCGAAAAATCACATTGACGCGACCCCGCCTCAAAATGGCCCGAATTCCTGCCCGCGCCAAGCCTGTTCGAAATCCTGTTGGCACCGCACCCGCCGTGCGAGTAACCGTAAAGGAGACTCAGGTGTTCTGTTTGCCTGGTGTTCCAAAGGAAGCAAAAGCAATCTTCCGAGAATCGGCATCGAAGGCCATTCTTGCTAAAACGGGCGGGATGATATTCGCCGAGAAATGGCTGAGAATTCGAGGAATTATGGAATCGTCGCTAGCACCGATCATCGACCGGATCATGGCGAAATGGCCTAAGGTTTACATCAAGTCCCACCCGAGAGGGGTTGAGGGTGGAGGACGCCCCTTCATAGAACTCCATTTCTCAATCTCATCTTCAGATCCCAAGAGAGCAGAGAAGATTCTTCTCGATGCAACGCGTGACCTAGCAGACCGTCTGAAAAACTCTGGAGCTAATATTGGCCCCGTAAGATGAGAAGCCCGCCTCGTCCCGGCTTGGGTACCGAGGGGGGTGGGTAGTGTAACTTTGTGGGGACAACATGTTACTTTGCAATGACGAGACTCATTGTGAATATTACACAAAAGGGATTGTCAACCAAGCTAGGGATCCGGAAAAGTGCAGCTCTTCGTTTACGAGGAGCTGCCTCTTCGCATTCCCAAATCCGCCGCATACCAACGGCTATGAACCCACTGTTAGGATTACAATGCTGCTCTGGCGCCCGGGTTCACAGTCACTAATCCTGTTCTAGCCTGCTCGTCATTGCAGCGCTGAATAGTATCACTTGTTGTGCAAGAAAAGAGTTCCCTCTCAGCGAAATCCAGCAGACTTGATAGGAGCTAGCGCACTATCGCGGGGGAATCTCACATGGCGTATTCCGTGTTCATTGTGGGGATGGCAGGGTCTGGGAAGTCAACACTCACTGCCGCTTACCTAGAATGGCTCAAGGCAGGAGATCAAGATGTGATCGTTGCCAACATGGATCCCGGCGCCACTGCTCTCCCCTACAATCCCGACATCGACGCCCGCCAATACGTGGACGTACAGAAATTAATGTTGGATTATCAACTCGGGCCGAACGGCGCGCTCATCATGGCGTCTGATCTGCTCGCCGATCACATGGAGGAAATGCGCGAGGAAATTGACGCGGCCAACCCTGACGTTGTCTTAGTGGACACGCCTGGTCAGATAGAACTTTTCGCTTTCAGAGAAGGAGGCCGATTCATTGCGAGACATCTAACAGAGGATAGTCAGGCATTGATCTACCTGATGGATGCACCTTTCTCGCGCTCACCGCTGAACTTCATTTCCAACGTATTTCTCGCTGCAGCCATTGAGAGCAGGATAATGCAGCCCCAAATTTATGCACTCTCCAAGATCGATCTCGTTACGGAGCAAGAGATAGATGAGATCGTTACTTGGGCAACTGAACCTGAATCCTTCGACATCGCGCTTGGCAGGGCAAAGGAGCTGAATTTGTCGCTTCTTGTGAAAGACCTCGCGAACGCTGTTTTCAGGACCGGACTGTTGTCTGAACCAATTCCAGTCTCCGCTAAGGGGACCACAGGCCTCATGGAGTTGAACGCTGCGGTAACTCGAGTACTCAACCGAGGAGAGGAAGCTTCAGCATAGGCAGCCAGGTGAGCGTGTTTTGCACGATCAAGATTCATCCCATAGCTCATTGCCCGAGGTAATCATATAATACGCGGGCCAAGCTGCGTTGAGCGTCGACCCAAGGAAAGCGCCCTCCATGCCACCGCTCATCGTCGAGCAAATCATTCAGCGAGCACTCAGCGAGAATAGGAAGGCTCTTCTAGAGCCTGAGGCAAAAGAGATCTGTCGAGCTTACAGAATGCCGACCCCGGAATTCGGCGTCGCCAAAAGTGCGCCAGAGGCCGTCGCGCTGGCTAAAAAGGTAGATTTCCCAGTTGTGTTGAAGATCATCTCCCAAGATATCCTGCACAAGACTGAGGCGGGCGCGGTCTTACTCGACTTGAATTCGAACGAGGAAGTAGAGCGGGGATATCAGCAGATCGTTGACAACGCCAAATCGTACAACCAGAGCGCTCGTCTCGAAGGTGTGCTTGTTCAACACATGGCACCGAAGGGCGTGGAAGTCATAGTGGGTGGTCTTCGGGACAGCCAGTTCGGTCCAACAGTATTGTTTGGTCTTGGAGGAATCTTTGTCGAGGTACTCAAGGATGTGACGTTCAGGGTCGCGCCATTGACTGATTTGGATTCTCAGGAAATGATTAGAGAGATTCACTCATACCCTGTGCTGAGAGGGATTAGGGGGCAGGGCCCAAGCGACGAAAACGCCATAATCAGCATACTTGAGGGCACTTCTCAAATCATGTTGGAGAACTCGTCAATTGAACAATTGGACCTAAACCCTATCATGGTGTATGGGACCGGTGCAAGCATAGTTGACGCAAGAATGATTCTAGGTGACGAGTAAGACTCAATCTTGAGGAAATGTGGACAAGGGATTAATTAGGGACGGCTGAATGTGTTGGGCCATCTGTGCAATCGCGGGTTCGCTTTGAAAGCTACAAACGCCTTGCTTTTGGTATTTCTTATAGTCATCGCCTCGTTGCCAGCAGGATTCTCATCAAATGAGACAGCTACTACTCAAACGATCACAGTTCGAACCGTCCCATTGACAATAAAGATCGTGCTGATCGGCTTCGACGCACAGACAATCGACCAAGACTACCTGACGTGGCGAGGAAATGCCGTGCAAAACTCGGTCAACAACGTGCTCTCGACAGGCAACATAACAGGCGTCTCTTACGATCTAACCTACGATTTTGTCTACACAAAGGCCGAGTTCCAAGACAGCCTAGTCAATTACCTGAAGTCAATCGAGCAGAAGAAGGTCGTCTATAATCCCTGGTTCAAATCGATAACAAGCAACTACTTCTACGATGCAGAGAAAGTCGAAAGCTGGTTCGCAGCTAACAACGCAAGCTATGGAGGCTTTCCGACCAGCGGTTACACCTTCGTCTTCGCAAATCTGACGAGCTTACCCTCCGTTACCGAGCAGCAACTGGAAAACGAGAATCCGTCTAGCGCCACACCCCATTACTACACAACAAAATACGTAGACAAGGACTTGGACTACCAGATCCGGTATCGCGATTTCTCGGTGGGATGGGGTGGCCAAAACAGGCTGTGGTACCTGGACATGGCGGCAGGTCCCGAATTCTGGACTTGGACAAGCCCCGAGGCTGTTCCACACATCCCGATGCAGATTGCCATAGACCTCTATCGGTTCAACCTTCACTCGCTCTACGGGAAGCAATGGCTGACGCAATTCCTTTCAGACTACATCTATGACGCTGTTCTGAACTTGGCTGTTCCCGTCTTCGTGTACCAACCTGTCTACAGTCGAACCTACAGAATTGTTGTGAACATCATCGACAACCGCACAGAAAAGGAGAGAACAGCTGTTGCAATAGAAAGCACAATCCACCCAGAACTCATCAAAGAGGCGTACACAGACATACTGCCATACTCAGAAATCCAAGTGGAAACCCACTTCATAGAAGCAAGCGCGAAGCCAGATCTCCAAAGCGTGATCATAGAGAACACTGTTACACCTCCGTCAGATCTCGCGCTTGGCAGGTATGTGGATACACGTCCGATCTATAGGTACCTTCAGGAGCACCTATCCGAATTCGCGGGCACCGTCAAAAGAGATTCGAATGAGGTGACGCTTCCAGTCTTTGCATTCGCCTTCTCTGCGGGAATTTACTTCGGATACACTTACAAGTGGTACGTTGCGACTCTCAAACTTGATGAGGGCAATTTCCTTGGAATTTCTCTGGGAGATATGGCGCTAATCGGGATGAGCCAGATCGATTTCAAAAGAGGGGATAACGTGAGTCCGCCTCAACCAGGCAAAGGAATAGGTTTCACGCAGGCCGTTATCCATGAGGCAGGTCATTCACTCGGCTTAATGCACCCCCACCAGTTTGGTTACCTTGAGGATTTCGTATCATCGGCCATGAGCTACTGGTCTTGGGAGTATAAGTTCAGTCAGTTCGACAAAGACGCAATCAACAGAGCACATGCAGATCAACTGATCAACTCAGCGACAACCACACTTGCGGAAGCTCAAGATGTTCTCAACGGTCGAATGGCCTTGGGATCGGTGGGAGACCAGTTGGCCTCCGCAAGAACACTAGTTGACAAGGCACTCGGGAAATATGGTTCAATGCAGTACGCATTGGCAGTTGAGATCGCTGCGAGAGCAGCTCAAATAGCCTCAAACGCCTTGACTCTCGCCCTGGCAGCACCGAGCTGGGTGGTTATGGTGTTGGCTGCGCTCATTCTGGGAATCGTAATCGGCTCAGTACTCATCTTTATGGCTCTTAGAAAGTATGACGAGAAAACTGCCCAAAGAAGGTAGACCACAGCGAGAGAGGTGCTCTCATGGATTCAAAAACAATCCAGACACCCGTTGAGCACCTTTATCGTGAACTCGATCAGCTCAAAGCAAGCAGCGCTAACAAGAAGACCGAAATTAGGCTTCTAAGAACGCAGATCGATGAAACCCTGAAGCAGCGCGATGAACTCAACGCAGAGGTCAAACGAATCTCGACTGAAGTCAAGAAACTGAAAGAAAAAAGAGATTCACTGAACGGCAAAGTCAAGGATCTGAAGACGAAGCGCGATGAGCTTCGGAACGAGGCGTCGAAGAAGCGTGAGACGTTATCCAAGCTCCTGGAACAGGCGCGTCAGATCTCCGAGCAGTTACATGGTAGTATGTCTGATGTCCTGACGCAGATCAAGCGCTTTGAGTGGTACATACAGACTAACCCCCTCTCCACACAGGCCGAGCGGAACGTGGTCGCCAAGATTGGTGCGTTAGAAGCTAACCTCGCTAAGCACAAGGGGCTCAGGAACGTCAGGGAAAAACTCCTCCGCCTGAAGGTCGAGGTGGGGGCTCTTCGAATCCGAGCACAATCTACCCACGAGGAGCTGACGAAGATCGCTGACGAAAGCGAACACGTCCATACAGCCATGTATGAACTTGTCAAGGTTCTCGCGGAGAAGAAGAAAGAAGCGGATCAGAGACACGCGGAGTATGTTGAGCAGAGTAAAGAGCGCCATGAAGCCATTGCGACCCTGAGGGGCAATCTTCAGAGGATTGACGAGATTCGAACTCAGATAGGTGAAGCTAAGGTTTCATCGAAAGTTGAGAAAGCCGAGAAGCTCAGATCGAAGTACAAGGAGACTGCAAACGAGAAGGTGCGCTCGGGGGGCAAACTTTCCTTTGAGGAATTCCAAGCACTCATGGGCGATTCCCTCTCGGACAGTGAGGAAGAGTAGCGGCAGGAATTCTGAATCATGACCAGGATTGGCATAATCGGCGGCAGCGGGCTCGAAAGCCTCCTGCAGAGCACAAGAACACTTCGAGTTGGGACACCATACGGTCCCGCTCCCTGGATTTCGGTTGGATCAGTTGGCAAGGAAGAAGTGGCATTTCTGCCCAGGCATGGTCCGAAGCACGACCTTCCACCTCACAAGGTCAATTACAGAGCGAATCTATACGCACTCAAGAAAATCGGCGTTCAGCGAATAATAGCGACGAACGCTGTCGGAGGCATCAATTCAGAGTACAATCCTGGAGACCTCTCCGTTCCTGAGGATATAATTGACCTGACGAAATCCAGAGCCGGCACGTTTTTTGACAGCTTTCCCGTCACTCACATTGATGTTTCGCAACCCTATTGCCCCGAATTGCGGAGGACATTGCTCGATTCTTCAAGGAACACCAAAGTGAAGGTGTGGAGCAATTCGGTCCTCGCAGCCACAGAGGGACCTCGATACGAGACTCCCGCCGAAATACGCATGCTTGAGAGGCTTGGAGGTGATCTGGTGGGGATGACTGGAGCTCCAGAAACATTTCTCGCTAAGGAGCTTGAGATGTGTTATGCTACGCTATGCTTCATTTCAAACCGCGCCGCCGGTAAGCAAGCTAAACTGTCTGCGGTGGAGGTCATGGAAATTGGGAAAAGAGTAATGCCAGAAATGCTTAGCATTATACGCAAGACCGCTGAGAACATTCCAGTGAAGAGAACGTGCGAGTGTGCTAGGGCAACTCACGAGGCACAAGTGTGAAAGCGATGTTACCTACTGTCCTCAAAACAATTGGCGCCTACAAATTATATGAGAAATGGCTCGAGGACAACGTCACAGGCAGCGAAATGCCGGAACATGTGGGCATAATCCTTGATGGGAACCGCAGGTGGGGTTTCGAGAAATACGGTGAGAAACTAGACGGCCATTTTTACGGCGCAAAGACCGGAGAGAATTTCCTCGAATGGTGCCTGGGGTTAGGTATCAAGACTGTGACGCTTTACGTATTCTCGACAGAGAACTTCCTGAGACCTAAAGAAGAAGTCTCGACGATTCTCAGAATAATAGAGGATGAAGCCAGGAAACTGATAACAGACAGACGGATTCACGAAAATCGAGTCCATGTGAAGGCTATTGGCCGTCTCGAACTTCTCCCCGAATCGCTAAGAATGGTTCTAGCTGAGGTTGAGAAGGTCACTGAAACATACGATCAACACTACCTAAACATCGCTGTCGCCTACGGTGGCAGGGCAGAAATCGTCGACGCTGCAAAACGCATGATCGACGAAGTTCAAAGCGGTGCCTTGGACGCAAATTCAGTTGATGAAGACGTCTTTACAAAGTATCTGTACACATCACACTTGCCCAACCCCTACCCTGAACTGATCATACGTACCTCGGGTGAGGAGAGGCTTAGCGGCTTTCTGATTTGGCAGGCTGCGTATAGCGAATTCGTTTTTCTTGACGTTTACTGGCCTGAGTTCCGCCGGATAGATCTCTTGCGAGCTGTAAGAACCTACCAGCGCCGTAGACGCCGATTCGGCAGGTAAAAGAGCGCTGTGTGTTCGGTTCAATCGCATATAGGTCCTAGTACGGTTTCTCACCCTATACGCGGAGAGCCTCCATGGCTGGGGTTTAGTCGAACTTGTATTAGTTGTCCGAATACGAAAAGCAACACTATGCCAAATTTGACATGAGCTTATCCATACAAATCATCATGAAAGTGTAACCAAGCCTTATCTTCGCACCTTTGCAGCATGCGGTCAACCGCGTGAGTTACTAAAGTTACAAAATTTCGCGCACACGCCGCAGCGAGCATGGATTTCAAATGGTGTATATCAAGAGAGTTGACCTGAGAGGTTTCAAGACCTTCGGGAAAAAAGCATCAGTCCATCTCGACCGCGGTCTCACCATCATAACCGGCCCGAACGGGTCCGGCAAATCGAACATTCTGGACGCAGTTAAATTCGCTCTTGGCGAATTGAGTCCCAAGGAGCTCAGAGGCGAAACAATCGGAGACTTGATCCACAAGAGCTCCCAGACAACTTCCTTACGCTCCGCCTATGTTGCCGTCCAATTTGATAACCACGACAGAAGGATCCCTATTGATTCCGAAGCAGTGACGGTTTCTAGGGAATTCAGGCGGGGCGGGGAGGGCATCTATCGGCTCAACGGGAAGCGAATCTCTAGGAAGCAACTTACAGACATCCTCTCCTCAGCCGATATCCAAGTCTCAAGCTACAACATTGTCCCACAACATGCCATTACCAGGTTAGCTGAGGTTACGGCCGAAGAGCGTCGCAGAATAATCGAAGACATGATTGGAATAGCAGTCTACGACGTCAAGAAGGCCTCTGCCCAAGCTGAACTCCAGCAAGCCGACGTCAACCTCCGGGTTGCCTCAGCCAAGATCGAGGAAGTCCGACTCCGTGTCGAGTCACTAGAAAGAGAGCGTAATGACTACCTGAAATACGTCCAAGTCAAGAAGGAGATCACGCAACTTCAGGCAAAAGCTCTCTCACACAAAATCAAGAAGGCCGGAGAGCAAGCAAGCCAACTAGAAGGCGAGATCGCCGAACATCAACAAAGCCTCCAGAAACTCAAGACAAAAAGAGACGAACTCATTCAGCAAAAATCAAAGATCGAGTCGGAAAAGAGAGAGTATGAAGACTCAGTAGCCGAAAAGGGCAGTAGCAAGCTGCTCGAAGTGCAACGAGCGATGGGTGACGTCAGCGCAACCATCGCAAGCCTGAGGGCGCAAGCAAGTGCAATACAGGCAAACACAAGGTCGCTCGAAAAGCAGAAGGCAGATCTCGAACAGAACTCGGGAGAAATTCTACAAAAGATAAGCACCTCCAAGAACGAGCTCCGAGAACTCCGAATTCAAAAGTCGAAACTTCTCAAAGCAGTCGAGACAACTCAGGTGAAAGTGGACGAATCTAACAAGACGCTCTCTGAACTTAGGGAGAAACTGGGCGAAAACAGCAAGGAAGCTGAAGACCTGGAACGTTCCATAAATGTCCATACGCACAGAATCATCAAGTTCAATGCTCAGATTAAGGCCAGCGCCACGAAGATCGACCTTCTTCAGAACCATCTTCGGACGCTGAGATCGAGGAAAGAAGAGTATGAAACGCTGCTGCAGACAGTCAATAGGCGGCTGGAGGACCTGGCTGCAGTTAAGCGCGATGAGGAATCGAGGCTCGGGGCCTTTGACAAGAAGATCACTGAATATTCGGACCTCAAGAAGCAGAGGGCCAAGGAGATCGAGCACGCTACCGAGGTTGCCAAACGAGCAAACTCTGCACTGGTGGAAATTGAGACTCAGAAGAGCCTCGCCGAAAACATGGCCTCTGAGGACAAGGCACTAACCCTAATCGAGAAGATGGCTAAGGCGGGCGTGGTCCAAGGCGTCTACGGCCGACTTCATTCACTTGTAAAGGTCAAAGACGGATATTCTAAAGCGGTTGACGCAGCCGCAGCGGGATGGATGAAAGCCCTAGTAGTGAAGAACATCGATACTGCGGTCTCGTGCATTGAAGTTCTTAAGAAGGCAAAGGTCGGTCGAGTTAAGCTAATTCCGCTCGGAGGTCTAACGTTCCAGAAAAAGGCACCTTATCCCAAGAGCTTCCGAGACATAATCGGCCCATTGACCGAGCAGCTAGTTTTTGATGAGCCATTCAGAGCTGCTGCCGATTATGTTTTTGGGGATACAGTCCTAACGTCCAACCAGAAATCGGCCTTCCTTGCCTCCTTGAAGGGCGTTCGAGCGGTTGCTGTGACCGGGGATCTCTATGAGCCGGGCGGCGGTATGGAGACTGGGTATTTCAGGCAACCTTTCGACCTTTCCAAGCTTCTTCTGAGCGAGCAAACTGTGGAACAGTTGAAGAACACGCTCTCGTCTCTGGAGCGAATGGCAGCGAAGGCGCGTGAAGATATCGCTCGAGTGGACCAGGAAATCCTCGACCAGAGCAAAAGTAAGGCCCAAAGTCAGAATCTCATACGGTCAACTGAGAGAGAAATCACGTCCTTCATCGAGAGCCTAGAGCGGGCCCGCAAGAGCATAGAAGACACAGAGGCTCGAATCGAGCGAATTGTGCATGAGATTGGAACGGAACAAGCCATATTGGAGGCAAGTGTGCCGCAGAAGAGCGCGATACAGCAACGCTTGGCTGAGTACGAGCGAAATAGGGGCGCACTGAAACTACGCTCTCGTTCTGCTACGCTCTTAGAAAAAGAGAATGAGCACGCCAAGCTAACAAACGAACTGAACGACCTCATACGACAGAAGATTGAAACAGACAGCCGGATCGAGTCCCTAACCTCAACTGTCACAGTCATTGAACCCTCCGTCGAGCAAACCAAGACCCAGTCCTCTAGCATCGAGAAACAACTCCTGAAATTGGCTTCCGACCTGACATTGACTCAGGCTGAACTATCGAAATTCGAAGACCAGCTGAAGCAGCTGCAGGCAAACCGAGAACAACTATCCGGGGAGCTTGCCGGTGTCAAGGCGAAACGGAGCGAATATGACGCCCAGTTGAAGAAGATAGAAACCGAAATAACAAAACTCCTCGACGAGCTTGATCCCCAAAATAGTGAGCTAGCAGACCTAAGCGCTTCATCCAAGAACCAACAAATGCAAATCGAGTTCCATCTGAACGAGCTAAGAGAACTCGACTATTCAGATGTCGTTGAAGTCACTGATGAGGAGATTGAGGGCGTCGAGAAGACTTTGCCGATTCTGAAGAAGGAACTCGCCGAGATCGGCGGTGTGAACGAACTCGCAGCGTCCCAGTATGAAGAGGTCAAAGAGAACTACAAACACTTGGCCACACGAATCTACGACCTCGAGAAAGAGAAGCTATCAATTATTCAATTCATGAACGAAGTTGATCGACAGAAGCTTGAAGCTTTCATGAAAGCCTTCAACCAAGTCGGCCAATCGTTCAACGAGATCTTCTCGACGGTCACGGGAGGTGTGGGACGGTTATTCCTCGAAACGCCCGAAAAACCGTTGGAAGGGGGAGCAGACATACGCCTACAATTCCCCGGCAAGACTGAGATGACGATCAGTAGCGCAAGCGGCGGCGAGAAATCCGTCGGGACAGTGTGCTTCATCCTAGCTTTGCAGGCGATCCATCCAATGCCCTTCTACATAATGGACGAGATCGATGCCCACTTGGATGTTGTCAACTCTCAACGACTCGCAGAGCTTCTCAAGTCGAAATCCAAGGGTTCTCAGTTCATCGTAGTATCATTGAAGGACGTGACGATCGCAAGAGCCGACAGTGTCTATGGAGTATTCATTCAAGAGGGGACGTCTCAAGTGGTCGGCTTACCGATGCAGGAGGTGAAGGCCGTTGGAAGAGCTAAGTAAGCCCTTCTGGCTGAGACCTCCATACCTCATCCTCTTCGACTTGCTGAGGCTTCACAGAATCAAGCCATGGGACGTTGACATAGCTTCCCTGTTGAATTCCTTCCTTGCCGAGATGAAGGACAATGGTTACATCGACTTCTCCGCTTCTGGGACAGCTCTGCTCTCGTCTTCGATAGTGCATCGCATGAAGTCAGAGCTTGTATTGAAGATGGAGGAACCGCCCAAACCACCAGTTCCGAAACCAATAGAGGATATACCTCCTCCGCTGCCTTTCCCGTTGAGATTCGAATACACCTCCACATCAGTTGTGGAGATTCTTCGTACGCTTCAGGAGGTTCTAACCAACGAGAAGGCGCTTCTTGCGAAGAAACCTTTCGTGTTGAGTCCGCCCTCAGTCTTCGAGCAGTTGGATGAGTTTCTAGCGAACATAGAAGAGAACATACAGGACTTCTATGCCGAGCTGATCAAGCTGAGCATTCGGGGAGTGCCGATCTCTTTCAGGAAAATGGTGAAGGGAGAGCCGTTCATTCAGATCGTTCGTGTGTTCATCATGCTCCTTTTCTTGGCGCATCAGAAAAAGGTCATCATAACACAAGAGGAGCAGAGTTCAGATATCCTAATACGTCTTGGCGAGGTGGCGCCGCCAATTGCTTGAAACCGCAAAGCAACCGACACTCCCGCAAAAGCAACCCGCGTTGTCGCCGCAGAGGTCGAAAGGCAAGATGGTACTGATAGAAGCTGCGTTGTACGTGACAGGGCGACCAATCGACCTCAAGACGTTAGGTTCAGTTGTGGGTTTTCGATCTGAGGATAAAACACGAGAACTCGCTAGGCTGGTCAAGGAGAAGTACGGAAGCGATGGAACCTGTCTGGAGATACTGGAGTTGAGCGATGGCAGGTTCGTAATGCAACTGAAACCACAGTATGTGAAGCATGTTAAGAAGCTCGCATCGAGGCAGTTGTTGACAGCCGGCCCGATGAGGACGCTCTCCTTCATCGCATATCGACAACCTATACCACAGTCCTACCTCGCCAAAGTGAGGGGCAACCTGGCGTATTCACATGTCAAGCAGCTTCGAGAGATGGGGTTAATCGCGGAAGAGAGGTTGGGACGCACGAAGATTTTGCGGACTACGCCCAATTTTGCGGATTATTTCAATCTCAGCCATGATCTGCCGACGATGAAAAAGCAGTTGGAGAAGATGTTTCAATCCATCAAGGCGGGGAAGGCTTCGAAGAAAGCACCTATGAATGCTGATCAAGTGCAGAATGCTTTGAACCTTCGTTTGGAAGGCAAGGGCTTAAGTCCTTAGCACTAGCAATCGAAAGCTATCCGAAGCTCGATTCTAATTCACTACCAATGAGGTTGATTTGAGTTTGGTCATGGTGGACTATAACAGGCTGAAGGAAACAGTTGACATCTTCATCCCGCGAACGACTGAAGGAGCATCAATTACGCTGACGATGACTGTCGAGAAAGCAAAGCAGCTCTATCAACTGCTGCAAAAGGCTCTGAGTGAGAACGATCAGCTGCCATCTTAGCTGGGCTTACAACAATCCTTAAATGAACGGCGACTTGCCTGTCAATGAAATCTGAATCCGGAGTAGCATTCCAAGATGCCCCAATGGCACGGAAATCAGCGTAAACGCAAGAAGACAGGCGGGAAGAGACACATCTTCCGCGGCAAACGCGCTTTCGAAATGGGAAGCGACCCAGCAGAGACCATCGTTGGTGAGATGCGCATTACAAAGAAGCGCGGACGCGGTGGGAAGGACAAGCTCAGAGCTTTGGCAGTGAATACAGTCAACGTAACCGACCCTGCAACTGGGAAAAGTCAGAAGACTGAGATTCGCGGAGTCCTGAAGAACCCCGCCAACGTAGACTACCAACGCCGAGGCGTCATAACAAAGGGCGCGATCCTGGACACCCCACTGGGACAGGCAATTGTCACATCCAGGCCTGGTCAACATGGGGCCGTGAACGCAGTCCTCGTTCAGGGATCCGAGAAGTAGCAATAACCGCTTTCTTTCTTAGTGGTTGGACCGGTTGAAACAGCCGGGAAAGCGGGTAATCTGGCCCGCTAACATAGATTCCACGAAATCTCGAGAAGAAGGTCGGAAACTGGCCAAGGGTTTAGCGGTTCAAGCTCCGAGGCTTGAAGAGATCAAGGAGGCTTCAACTAGACTATCGTTGGATGCTGAGTTAGCTACTGGTAAATCCCGTCCCAGCTCATGGTGGGAGAAAGGTGGATACGTTATCTTGCCCAAGAATGACGCGAGGACTACCATGTTGCGTTCATTGGCAAGTGAGATCAAGAAGATCAGAGCGGCGAAATCAAGTCAAGAGAAAACCCGCAAGTAGCCGATGCGGCTCTAGGATGCGATTTCGCCGATAACCGCCACGTCAACTTCTTGACCCGCATCAAAGGCTTCAACATGTTCTGGGATAGTGACTATTCCATTTGCGGCAACCATGCTCATTAGGAGCGAAGCTCGCTGAAGCTTCAAGGGCTCCGCAACCAACCCATCGAGTGTCTTTCTCAACATCACCCTAACGAATGTCCGATAACCTTCCGGTCCGCTGATCCGCTCTTTCAGAACCGCCTTAACAACCGGCTCTGAGGGCTCCCCGGTGCCCATGAGTCGAGCGATTAGAGGCCGGCCGAAGACGCGAAAGGCAATCATCGCTGATACAGGAAAGCCCGGGAGTGATAGTATCGGTTTCCCACCCACAACTGCCAACCCTGTTGGTAGAGATGGTCGCATTGCAACACCATGGACCAGCATCCCCGGCTTGCCAAGCCTGTTGATGCATTCTGGTACGAGATCTTTCCTCCCCACCGAGGATCCAGCAGTAATCAGGATAACGTCGCAAGATCGCAAGGCTTTCCGTAGAATTCGAATAATCCCTGATTCATCGTCTCGGGCGATTCCAAGGTCCATGGGTTGGGCTCCCAATTCCTCTGACATCGCTGATAGGATTTGCCTATTGAGGTCAACAACCTTGCCGACATCTCTCTTTCCCGGTAAGTTCACAAGTTCGTTGCCGGTCGATATGATACCTATTCGACTACGCCTAACGACCCTGACCTTCGCAAAACCCATTGCTCTCAATATAGCCAAGTCCTGGGCTCGAAGGCGTTGGCCTTTCCTCAGAACAAGTGTCCCCGGCGAGACATCTTCACCCCTTTTGGAAATGTTTTGGCCCGGAGTGGTCGGAGCATAGACAACGACCTTACGGTCCGGAAGAATCCGAGTTATCTCGACCATTACCACTGCATCTGCTTCAGGAGGAATCATGCTTCCGGTCGCGACCGTTACTGCCTGTCTAGCTTTCACGACGATTCGACATACCTCACCAATCCTACTCTCCCCTGCCACTTCCAGAACAATAGGGTCCTCCTCGGAGGCATTTGCGATATCCGCAGAACGAACAGCATAGCCGTCCATGACCGATCGATCTACAGCCGGAATGAATTGATGAGATGCAATGTCCTCTCCTAACACTCT
>Ga0315296_10000793_pt1 | contig 28251 bp, 28 predicted proteins | sample YL17G14_18_MG_FD_203921 | JGI IMG/M metagenome (GOLD analysis project Ga0315296, IMG submission 203921) | Sediment microbial communities from Yellowstone Lake, YNP, Wyoming, USA - YL17G14_18 | ecosystem: Environmental > Aquatic > Freshwater > Lake > Sediment | place: USA: Wyoming | collected... | reverse complement strand
ACAGAAAGGGGCAGGCATCTATGGCATGTTTGGAATGAAATCCGGCGGAAAGACTGGCCCGGTCACGAGAAACAAAAAAGGCAGGAGGGTGCGCAAGAAAGACGCCGGCTTAGGCGGGGAGGAAGAAATAGTCGCGCTCGCCCAGCAAACCGTCGAGGAGACAAAAACTAAGGAAGAAAAAGCAGTGGGGCAAAAGACTGACGAACCTAAAAAAGACGAAGGAGCCCCTGCAGACACTAACCAGCCGACCTAGTCGTCCTTAAGCCCATCTGGGATTATGACACTATCGCACACCTCGCCGTGCTTTACATTCGTCTTCGGGCCTATGCGGGCATTTCCCCTTATCACTACGTTGTTACCTATTTTGACATGATCCCCTATTATGGCACCCGGCCAGATATCGACGTTATCCCCTATCTCACAGGATGAGCCTATTATGCAATTCTTGAGTTTTGAGCCATATCCTATTTTCGTGTTCTCGAATATCACCGAACCATAGACGCTTGCGCCTGTCACTTTGCAGTTATTGCCAATCACAGATTCAACAATTTCAGAATCCTTTATGTCGCATCCATGCCCTATTACGTTTTTGCGCTTGAGGAAATAGTGCGTCGCTTCTAGATAATCCTCTGGCCGCCCTACGTCGCGCCAAAATTCTTGGGAGACAAGACCGCAGATTTTCTTGTTTTCTTTAAGCATCTTGGGGAACAGGTCCTTTGAGAAATCGTAGAAGCTAAGTGGTATCATATCGAGGACTTCAGGCTCTAATATGTAAATCCCTGCATTCGCGAGCTTGCTAAAGGTCTCGTCATGCTTCGGCTTTTCCTTAAACCTGATTATCCTGTCGCCACTCATCTCGGCTATTCCAAAATGCGAGACGTTTTCCACCTCCATAAGGCAGATAGTCGCCATGCCGCCCATCCTCTTGTGTTCTTGATAGAGCTGCCTGATGTCGATGTCACTTATGTTGTCGCCCTGTACTACTGCAAATGTATCATCCAGATACTTAGCCGCGTTTTTTACGGAACCGGCAGTCCCCAATGGTTTGTCCTCGTGAACAACCTTGAGGGAAACGCCCCACTTGGACCCGTCGCCAAAGTAGTCTGTTATCTGTTCGACGCGATAATTTGTCGTTATGATTATGTCGTTGAAGCCCTGCCCCGCCAGATTTTTTATTATGTGCTCCATGACCGGCTTGTTCAGGAATAATATCATGGGCTTGACGCACGTGTATGTCAGTGGCCTCAACCGCGTGCCCTTTCCGCCTGAGAGTATAACGGCTTTCATGTTGGGAATCACTCGAATTCTATCGTTGCCGGCGGCTTGTTTGTCAGGTCGTAAAGGACCCTTGTAACCCCTCTCACCTCGGATGTTATCCTGTTCGATATCCTTTGGAGCGTATCCCAATAGACGTTCATTGAGGTGGCAGTCATCGCGTCCAGAGACTCGACAGACCTTATGGCAATCATGTAGCCATATTCCCTTGAGTCGCCCTTGACGCCTGTCGCGCGACCGGGCAGTACCGCGGCCAATGCCTGCCACGGCCTTAGACCAGATTTCTCTATTTCTTCTAGTACTATAGCATCGGCTTCTCTAACAACCTCAAGTCTCTCTGGCGTTATCTCGCCAAGAATGCGTACTGCGAGCCCGGGACCGGGGAACGGCATCCTTTCGGTTATCTCCGGCGGCAGGTCCAGCTTTCGGGCAACATTGCGGACCTCGTCTTTATAGAGATCCCTCAGCGGCTCGACTAAATCGAGCACCATGTGCGGTAGTGTGACATTGTGATGCGACTTTATCTTCCCTCCAGTCTCTATCCAGTCGGGCGCTATCGTACCTTGCACCAAAAAGTTGGCATTAGCCTTCTTAGCCTCTCTCTCAAAGACCTTGATGAATTTGTGACCGATTATCTTCCTCTTTTCCTCGGGGTCTGCCACTCCCTTCAATGCGCTCATGAACTCGTCGCGCGCATCGACTAACTTGAAGTTCAGGTTGTATTTGCCCTCGAAGGTCTTCTCAACCAGCTGGGGCTCGTTCTTCCTCATGAAACCAGTGTCGACAAAGACTGCAGTCAGGTTGCTGCCTATTGCACGCGCAGTGAGTATGGCAGCGACGCTTGAGTCCACGCCACCGCTGAGTCCGATTATCGCATGCCCGTCTTTGACCTGCGACTTTATCTTCTTGATCGCATCTTCGATGAACGATTCCATTTTAAAATTGTATGTCCACAAAGTCCCCGTCTTCCAAGCCCAGCAACGCCTTTAGGTTCTTCTCTGCTACGATCTCGATAACGTTTGGCTCGTGCTTCCCTTTTTCAGGGACGACGATAAACGCCCGCTCATAGTTGACTATGCAGGGAGCCAGCTTTATCGCGCCGAACTTTCCAAATGCCGGTATCTCTATGTAGTCCAAAGGCGGTAGGCTCTCGACCTTGAGGTTAAACGTGCCGGGATATGGCCTAAGCCCTACCATCTTTTCTATCTTTGGTGCATAGACCTCGATGTATTTTGCCCCTTCGCCCTTGCCCTTGACGACCTTAGCCTTCATATCCTGCACACCTCCGGAGGCTTCCGCTTGTGCTCGGAAGCGTTAATCATACGCTGTATCTTGAGGTTGTCCTTCTTACCCTCTAGTATCTTGTCGAGTTCTTCGTAAGAAATGCCAAGATCCCCCTCGTCCGTCTGCCCCGGCCAGAGGCTTGCAGTCGGGACGCGGTCTATTATCCTCTGCGGCACGCCCAAGAATCTGGCCAGCTCCCAGACTTGAGTCTTCAACAAATCGCCGATGGGTAGCATGTCACATCCGCCATCGCCATATTTCGTGAAATAACCGACAATCCGCTCGCTCTTGTTCCCAGTCCCTGCCACGAGATAGTTAAGGTGATTAGCTTCATAGTACAAGAGGGACATCCTTATGCGAGCGGTCAGGTTGCCCATGGCCAGCCGGTCGTGCTCAAGATGTGCCTGAAAGGCTTCGATCATCGGCTTAAGCGATATAATCTTTGTGTTTATCTCTATATGCCTTGCAATCAGATTGGCATCGTCAATGTCATGCGGCTGATTTGATGGGGATGGCATGATGAGACCCAAGACGTTATCGGATCCGAGAGCGCGCGTGGAGAGTGTCGCGACGACCGCAGAGTCGACTCCGCCGCTCAAGCCGAGCACAATGCCTCGCGCACCGGCCTTCTCAACGCTGTGATAGATGAAGTCTTCTATCTTCTGGGATGTCAAAGGATAGTCCACAGTATATTATAGTATGGTTGTTGAAAAAAACATAGTAACCCGGGGTAGTCAAAGCTCTACGGTCTCTTTCATAGATGGAACCCTGCAGCTGAAGCCCTTTTCCTCCAACTTCTCCTTGAAAGCCTCTGTAGCTTGTGGCTCTCCATGAACGATGAAGACCGTTTTAGGCTTCTTCTTGAAGCCCTTTAACCATCTGAGGAGCCCTTTGTAGTCGGCGTGCGCAGAAAACCCGTCTATCCTTCTTATGTCGGCCTTGACGTCGACTGTCATCCCCATCATCCTAACCTCCTTAGCCCCCTCGAGGATGTACCTGCCAAGCGTACCTTCAGCCTGGTAACCGACGAATAAAACGGTATTTTTTGGATTCCAGAGTCCGTGCCTGAAGTGATGCCTTATCCGGCCGCCAGTGCACATCCCGCTGCCGGCTATTATGATGCAGGGTTGATCGTAATTGTTAAGCTTCATCGAATCCTGGACTGTGGGTGTGTAGGTGATGTTCTTGAGGCCTAATGGGTCCCTGCTGGCCCTGGCCTGCTCGTCAAAATCGCCCTTGTACTTCATGAAAATGTCGGTGGCTTTTATTGCCAGGGGACTGTCCAGGAATATCGGCTCTTTTGGGAAGTGCTGCGATTTCATGAGATGGTTTATGGCATAGAGAACCTCTTGGGTCCTTTCAACGGCGAAGGAAGGTATCATCAGCTTCCCGCCCTTGTTGTAGGTCTCCTTGGCATACTTCAGGAGCAGCTCCTCATTCTTGCCAGCATCGTTGTGCAGTCTGTCGCCGTATGTCGATTCTATAAGCAAGTAGTCCGCATCTTCTATGAGTGTCGGGTCTTCCACTATTGCGGCATTCCATTGTCCGAGATCGCCCGAGAAGACTATCTTCTTGCCCTCTGCAAAAAGCTCTATTATGGCAGAGCCTATTATGTGGCCTGCGTCGCGGTACCTGAAGCTTATACCTCCCTGAAGATCGTATGTCTTGCTATATGCCACCCTCTTGAATAGCTTGCAGGCAGCCTGGGCTTCTTCCTTGGTGTACAGCGGAGTTCTTGGCGACAGGCCATCGCGCATCCTCCTGCGGTTTTCGTCCTCAGTCTCTTTCACCTGCATCTCCGCACTATCTTCGAGCATGATCTTGCAAAGGTCGATGGTGGCGGGAGTGGCGAATATGTCACCGGAGAAGCCTTTTGCAGCCAGTTTAGGCAACAAACCGGAGTGGTCGATATGGGTGTGCGTCAAGAGCACGTAATCTATCTCTTTTGGGTCAAAAGAGAAGTCCTCATAGTTCAGCTTGTTTATCTCCTTGGAGCCCTGGAACATGCCACAGTCAACCAGGAGCTTCGTCTTGCCGGTCTGCACTAGATAGCAAGAACCTGTCACGATACGGGCGGCGCCGCAAAACGTCAATTTCATACTATAGTAAGAGCTACAGAAATAAATATGCGCGCTTTGTTGCTCTCACATCGCACGGGTTTAAGGAGATCCACACCCAACAAGGTCACCAACTCAAAAACATGCATATATACCTCGCTTTAGAGATGCTTCATATTACTGAAACGCGATTTTGAGCTTATTTTAGCCTTTTAGGCCGGGTTATGCGACGTGCGTTTTTCTGCCTCACGCTCACTATGCCCCCCTTAGGGAACCTCTCAGGGCGCAATCTCAATTTTCAAAATTTCCGAATTTTCCAAAAATATTATAATTTAAAGCAATCTATAAATACGATTTATTCTAAAGATTTCTTTAATGAAGGTTTTTCAAAAGAATACTTATCAATCAAACGTCTTCAAAAGATTCTTTTTTATTAAGATTATTCAATTGAATCTGATAGGTATCATCTTTCTCTGCAACACCTTGCTCGACTTTTTTTACGGTCCTTGAGAGCCGTGAAAGCGCCGAGGAGAAGCGCGAAAAATTGAGGCGATACCTACCAGTTTTTAGATATTTTCCCTCGCTAGAAATGAGACCTATCATCTCCAAGTCCTGCAGAGTACGCTCGACCGTAGCCTTCGAAAACCCGTCTTTTTGGAGGGCCTCAATTACGGCCCCCCTTCGCGAATTTGGCTTCTCTAGGAGCATCTGGGCGATCTTTATGCCACAATCTCGTCGGAGTCCACTATCCAAGAAGAGAGTCACAATGTCCTTGAGATCCTGTGATTCATAAGCCTTGTGCCAGTCGAACATTTTTTGTGTACATCAGACTTTTGATGCAATCGAGATATATCTCGAAATTCTATATAGAGCCTATGCCTCAAAAAACTGAGGCTTTTATATACTGGGCTCGAATACCCCAGATCCCCGTGTAGATATAGTATATCTAAGGGTCTTTGAGCTCAGCTCGTCGCGAACCGCCCTGAAGTTTTGTTGACGCCTCAAAAAACTGAGGCTTTTTAATAGGCAATCTGGCCCTATTTCTTAGGCTTTTTTGGCTCTTTTACCCCGGGTTCCACAGGCGCGGGTTTTTCAGTCTCCAATTTCTCGGCTTTTCTGCCCTTCTTTTGAGCCTCCTCACGCACATTTCTAAGGGACATCTCAAGGCCTTCCAGGTGATGAGCCACCTGTTGGCCTAGTTCTGTGAGCTTTATGTACTTGGTCCTGCCCTCTTTTTGGCTCTCCACAAGGCCGTACGCCTCGAGCTTCTGGATGACCCTCACGATATGTGAATAAGTTGCAGCAAGAGCCTTAGAAATGTCAGCTGGATAGGTCCTCTTGTTCTTGCTCATTTCAAGCAGGATCCGTGCCGGCTTATCTTGCAAGAAGAAACCTAGTATGTCGTCCACTTTTCCACCCGTATTTTTTACTGCGCAGCCTTTAAAAACCTTTATTTCATAATTTATTATAAATAGCATATATTTTAGAGCATGTTTTATAAAAGATTTACAAGAAAGATGTCTGAATAAGAGATTTTTTATAAAGGATTCTTTATGAAGAATCTTATTAATTAATTCTTATTAAAAGCTATATAGTTTTTCCCAAAATTTTTCTCTTTTGCCCCATATGCCATGTGAGCCAATGTGAGGGTTTTAAAGAGAGCGTGAATTAAAAAGCCTTTTGAGGCAAACTTGGGGCTGCTGCATGCACAAAGACATGCACGTGAAAGTTTGAAGCAAAGGTTCTTTTTCACGTAAACGTAAATAATCGGAGTAATCTTCGTTGCATGAAAACATGCGTGAGTGAGTGAAAAAATGCCTAATGCGCCTTCCAGTACCATGGATGCCTACAAGAAGTATGAGAGTGCAACCAGCGACAGCGAGAAGGCACAATACCTAGAGGAATACATCTCGAGCATACCAAAGCACAAGGGTACTGAGAAGGAGCGTGGCATGCTTAAGCGCAAGCTTGCCCTGTTGCGCGAGAGCATAGAGAAGCGAGGAAAGGGGGGAAGCAGAAAGGAGATCAATGTGAGAAAACAGGGAGCCGCCCAGATCGTCTTCGCAGGTTTCCCAAATGTAGGAAAATCGAGCCTGCTGTGCGCTATTACAAACTCTGAAGCGAAGGTCGCTAGCTATGCATTCACGACCATAGCGCCTAATGTGGGCATGCTGGATCTGAATAACGTGAGTCTCCAGTTGGTGGACTTGCCAGGCCTCATAAGCGGCGCAGCGGAAAACAAGGGCATGGGCAAGAGATTTTTGACAGTCATGCGCAACACGGACATCATAGCCTTCTTCCTTGCGATGGACGACAAACCGCTGGAAAGGCTGGACACGATTATGCATGAATTCGATGCGGCAGGTATAAGGATTAATCAAGAGAAGCCGGACGTCAAGGTCTACAAACGCGACAGCGGCGGCATAAACCTGCTAGGGGCGCACCTTTTGAGATTTAGCAAACAAGAGGCCTTGGAGACCTGCAAGGACTTTGGGATAATCAACGCTGATGTCCGCATAAACCGCTCGATGGGTCTTGAGGACTTCGTGGACGCGCTGGACAAGAGCACTGTATGGAAGAAGGCCTTCGTGATTCTCAACAAAACTGACCTGGCAAAGCCTGAAGATGTGAAGCGAGTGGTCAAACTGATAAAGGCGCGGTACAATCTGGCCACACTGCCTATATCGGTGAAGGATAAGATCAACCTGGAGAAGCTTAAACACGCAATATGGGACATATCGGGGCTGATGAGGGCTTATACAATCACAAGCCCGAAAAAGGACCCGCTGGTCGTGCCGCAAGGCTCGACCATCGCTGATGTATCCACGCGCATACACAAGGACTTCGCGGAGAAGCTCAAATACGCGCGCGTATGGGGCAAGAGCGTCAAATATGAAGGCCAGAGGGTTGGCAGGGAGCATGTTTTACAGGATGGGGATATCTTCGAGCTGAACGCGTGAGGTTGAAACCCGAAGGCATGTGTGCTTGTATTCTTTATTTCCTTAACTGGTTGGTGAAACAAAATGGGTCTACCATTTGGAAAAAGAGTAATCCGTAATCATCGTATATTTGGAGAGGTTGGTATTAATAGAATTCCCGGAAGGTCAAATACCTAAAGGGGGGGAAGAGGTGCTAGTAGACGCAAACCAAATAGGGCTATCATCACAAGAGTATCTTCGTTGTTTCATAAAGAGGAGGTAAGACGAGCCCTAATAAGAAGCAAACATATAGAGCCTGACGACAGAGTAGTAGTCTTTAGACGCCCCCCAGATTCGTGACCTTTTTTGAACACCTAACCTTTCCTGAGGTTCAGAAAGACATGACGGGATAGGATATGCAGGCAAGCCGCACTCGCGAAGCACAGTGCTGCCATCGTGACGAAGACTGCGTTAAAGCCACAGAAATAGGCCAGGAAGCCGCCTAATGACGCCCCGCCAGCGATTGCAAAATAAGTCGACGCCTCCCAAAAACTCCATCCGGTACATTCCTTATTCTCATCAAGGTTTCTCGAATATATGGCCTTGTAAACCGGCGCATAAACCCCGGCGCTGATTCCTAAAAACGTCTGTACCATGAGGAGAGACATCATCGAGTCGACAAGCGTGAAAAGCAGATAAGTAAAACCTACGAGAACGTAGCCGAGAACTATCACACGCTCGCTCTTTTTTATTCTGTCCGAGTAAGCCCCCGAGACTATTGTCGTCAAGCCGGCCGCCAAGGCGTATATACCGCCGGTGATGCCCGCATCCATGACATTCCCGCGGATTTGTTCTACAAAGATAGCGTATATCGGGCCTATCATGGCACTAGCCAGCCATACCATGCAATCGGTGATCAGCAAGATTCTAAGGGCTCGGTTGGGGATAAAGGCCATATGCCTAATTTATATTTCGGTCTTAAAAACAGTTTGGATAGCATATGAAACCACTGACAGGTCACAAGACATTAGCAAGAAGATAAAATCCGCACAAAAACCCTAAAAAGGCTCAGCTTTTTATAATATGTAGCATTATTCCTGCTGACGGACAGTCGCCACAACCCAATCAGTTCCGGACATTGTCTCAGGGCTATCTGAGGCTATCAAAAAACATCGTGCCCGAACTGGAAAATCAAATCAACGCCCAGTTTATTTGCCTCCAATTCTTTAGTGTCACAGCTGCCGTAACAAGGGTCGGCGAATATGACTGTAGTACAACCTGTTTTCTTCTCTATCTCACGCGCGATAGAGACTGCCCGGGTTTTTAACCCTTCCGGGAATTGGAGACCGACGACCTTCGCTTTTGCTTTCTTTATCTCTTTTACAATCCTTTTGATCTCAAAATCGTAGTCCATTATTTTATGATGCCACGCTTGCGGAAGGCGTCGATGACTTCCTTCATCCCCTGCTCTAAATCAACCTTCGGCCGGAACCCAATCCTGCTTATTTTCCCTATCGAGATCCTGCGGTTCATTGTCAGTTTGTCTGTGTATTCCGCGATACGACCGCCCTTGCCAGTCAGCACCCCAAGGATCTTTGCCATGCCGGGCTCCATCCGCCCTGCAGGCGGTTCTACACCCAACAGCCTGGCTGCGAGGCCCATGAACTGCATTTGGGTCTTTGCATACCCGCCGTCAACATTGAATGTCTGGTTCATCGCATATTTGTTCATGCGAACCAGTATCAGCGCGTCTATAAGATCGTTTATGTGCACCAGCGGGATGTAATTGTCGCCTTTGCCGAATATCCTCATATCGCCACTCTGCAGGTGTTTAAGGAAGGATGCATAGCCCTCCTCAAAGTCTGGCCCGTATACTTGGCTGGAGCGCAGTATTGTGTAAGGGATTCCGCTGTTGTTTATCAGTGCCTCGCATTCCAGCTTTGACCAGCCGTAGTTCGAATACGGCTGCAGAGGCGTTGTCTCGGTTATCGACTCGCTTGACTCGTTGTAAACCGAGGTCGTGCTCATGAATATGAACTGCTGGCAGCCTTTACATAGCTTGAGCAGCTGCTCCGTCGGCTCGATGTTCTTCTTCTTCAGCTCCCCGCGCGAGGCCTTGTAGTCTATGCTTGCTGCTAGATGATAAACGATATCAACGTCCTTCAGCTCCTTGATCTCGCTGAGCCGGGCTGTCAGGTATTTCACGCCTTCAATGTCGCCATGCTTCAGGTCGATGACCGTAACGATGTCTCCGCCGCGAATCAGTCTTTTCACTAATTCGACTCCAATTCGTCCAGATCCGCCAGTCACAACAACATTGGCCATTTCAGTACCAGCCGAAGGTCTTCTTCTCCTTAGGCTTGGATGCCCATTTCTTTACCTCCAGGCCCTTTAAAATGATGTTTGGATTCATCCTAGCCCTGGTTTTTTCCAATATTTTTTTCGGGCTATTGGAAACCGCTGCCTTTGCCTCTTCAGTGGTCATCCCAAGGATAACACCAAAAGCTATTAAATCCCTCGGGCTCCTTAAACCGTACTTGTCCCTGGCACCTGAAGTTATGAGGATGTCACAGCCGCAGTCCCTGCATATGCTAACGTTCTGCGTCATCCTTGCGAGTATCTGAGAGCGCTTCCTGCCCGAGGAGTCAAGAACGTTGGAGAAGCTGAGCTCAACGGCAATTCCCTTCTCAGCACATGCACGCGCTATTACATAATCGATTCCGGAGTTCATCTGATGCATGAAGTCCTTCTCCTCGTGCATCTCCGGCGAGCCGATGAGGTCTATTTCCCAGCAGTCCGATGCGAGCCTGTTGACCGCATCGTTTCCCGAAACGATAACAACCTCGGCATCCTTCCTTATCTTCCTGGCCTCCTGCTGCACATCCCTTGATTTGATCTCAGTCGGCCTGATGACTCTTGCCCAGCCAAGCTTCGAAGCAAGTGCAGCATCTCCTGCGAATCCATTAATGTCAAAAAACTCCGTCATTCTTTAGGCTTAGCTGCTTGTTATCTTAGTCCCAACCCACTCGCCTGACAGGGCCTTCTTCACATTGCCGGGCGTCAGTGCATTGACTATGAATACCTCTGGTCCAAGTGAGGAGAGGCCAAGCATGCTCTCCACTTTGTGCAGCATTCCCCCGGTGACGTCAGTAGTCTCTGCTCCGCGGATGTGCTTCTTTGCAGAATCAAAGTTCTTTTTCGTTATACATTTGAGCACCTTGCCGTCGGAATCAAAGACGCCGTCGACGTTCGTCCCTATAACAACCCTGGTTACCTTTAGCTCCTTTGCAAGATAACAGAGGATCTTTTCAGTTGAAACGATGCTGCATCCCTGCTTTGTGTCAAGCATTATGTCGCCATGGACCACAGGAACAGCACCTAGTTTAAGGAGCTCGTTTATAGCGGTCATGTTGAATTGCTTTATCTCGCCGCCTTCGGTATATCCTGCACTGGAAGGCTGGAACGCGAAGGCTGGGACCCCTTCCCTTATCAGCGCCTCCACAATCAAGTGGTTTAACTCTGACGCGGCCCTCTGTGTCTCGACGAAATGCTCGAACTGCCAAGCTTCCTTTATGCCATTGGCAAGATCGCCCTTCTTGGCAGGCTGGTGAGGAAAAGAACCGCCGCCATTGCCGATTATCAACTTAATGCCAGGATCGTTGTCAAGGGCCTCGCGCACTTCCTTGGTCAGCCTTCGTATCTCCTCATGCCTGGCGGTGTACGGCTTCGACTTGTCGGTTATCACAGAACCGCCTAGTTTAAGCAGGGTTATCATTTTCCCTTCCAGTGTTTGTATAGGTCGTTCCCAATATTCAATGAGTCGAGTATCTTTCCGACCACAAAGTCCACCATGTCGTCCACGCTCTTGGGCTTTGGGTAGAAGGCAAGCACCGGCGGGAGTATCGTACAACCGGCCTCCTTCGCAGAGACGAGATTCCTAAGGTCTATGAGGCTTAATGGAGCTTCCCTTGGGACTAGTATGAGCTTTCTCTCCTGTTTTAGACACACCTCGGCCGCGCGCACGAGCAAAGTGTTGCCTATGCCATTGGCTATCTCGCCCAGTGTTTTCATCGAGCAAGGAACTACTACCATGCCGTCCGTCTTGAAAGACCCACTAGATATCGGCGCATAAAGGTCTTCAGGGCCATAGGAATAAGTAGCCAGCTTCCTTAAATCTATGTTGCCAAGCTCGTGTTTTATTATCATCTCGCCACTATCGCTGATGACTAGGTGAGTCTCGACCTTTTTCTTCTTCAGAACCTCCAAAAGCCGCTTCGCGAGCACCGCACCGGAGGCTCCTGATACCCCTACGATAAGTCTCATGGCGTATATTTCAGGGTAGGGGCTTTAAAAGCGGTGCTTGAGTCAGTAGTGAAGGCCTTTCGCTGGGGTTAAAACCTCAAATGGCTCTGATAAGGGTCAAAACCAAGAGTATAATCGCGACCAGCCCGACAAGCATCAATAGGAGGCCGATTTTGCAGTTCCTCTCGGAGTTTACGGGCTTTGTGACTGGAACATGCACATGCGCCTTCACCCTCGCCCCGCAGTGAGCGCAGAACATCTCCCCTTCGGGATTATCCGTACCGCATTTGGGGCATCACATTGCCTAATTATAAGGCAGCGGTGTTAAAAACTATTCGACACCGAGCTGGCCAGCGAACACCTTCACGAGATACATAAATAGGACGCCGACTATGAAGAACAAGAACGCCGCCATTGCCCTGCTCATCCGCGGATCCTTGTGGAACTCGGGTATCAAATCGGAGGCTGCGATGTATATGAACCCGCCTGCGGCAAACGGGAGCATAAAGGCCCTGAGGTATTCGGAGAGGAAGAAATAGCCCATCAATCCGCCAATGACTGCCGTCAGCTGGACTGAGAAGTTGTAGATGAGCGCTTTTTTGCTTTTCATGCCACCACGGAGGAGGATGGCGAAATTGCCTATCTCTTGTGGCACCTCGTGCGCCAGTATTAAAAAGGAGGTTACAAAACCAAGGCTGATATTGGTTATGAAAGCTGCTGCGATTACCAGGCCATCTATCAGATTGTGTATCCCATCGCCAATCAAAACAAGATAGCTGTACTCGTGCACGTCGCAATGCCCGCCCTCATGGCAGTGATGCCAATGGAGCAAGCGTTCGATAAGGAAGAAAACCGAGAAGCCCGCTATGAAGATCATCATTACTGTGTCGATGTCAAAGACATGAGACTCTATTGATTCTGACAGTAGGTGCAGAAGACCCCCGCCAATCATTGTACCTGCAGCGAAAGCGACAAGACCGAACAATACGCGGTCGAGGGCCTTGCCCTTAAACACTAGGGTGACCGCGCCGAGAAAAGCCACCAATCCGTCAAGGACTGTTATCAAGAGTATCCAGAATAGAGCTTCGTACATTTTATTTCAAAATCCTCACAGTGTCGCCGTCGATTTCTATCTTGTCGCCAGTCTTGATCTTGCTTATGTCAATCTTGTCGACCATCGGGATTTCCGAAATTATGGCTCCGACTGCTACAATCGCCTCGCATTGCTGATTTATCATCCCTGCTGGAGCGACACCACTCTTTTTGAGCCGGTATAGCCCGTATGAGCCTACAGTCGAGCCCTTGCCGCTGGGAAAGACAAGTATCTTGCCGACGAAGCTCTTGCCGTCGAGTTCATGCCCTTTGTCGGTTATGATTCCCTTTTCGGGGTCGATGCCGCCATAGAACGCTATCTGGTCCTTTGTCACAAGAGCCACACCCTTCGCTTTTCCCTTGTAGACAGTTTTCCCCTTCAACTCCATTTTCCTTCCAAAGCGGCCTTGATACATTGTTCAACCGGCCCTATGTGCGTCTTCATCTGGTTGTGGCCGCTGCAGTAGAAGCAGCCCTTTGCAGACGTTGTGGCGACTGACTTGAACCTGCCCTTGAGCGGAGCGACCGCCATGCACGTGTCCGCGGCGACAAAGGCACCAGCATCTTCGATTATCTTGACATAGCCGAGCTTGGCAGCCTTCTCCTTTATCGGTCGCGCGCAGGATACCCACATCTGCACGCTGGGGGCGATGTGCTTGCCCTTAAGAAGCTGTGCCACTTCTTTGATTTCATCAATTGATGCGTGTGGGCAGCCGAGCGAAACAAAGTCTATTGTGTTGTCTTGGTCAGTCATCGCCTCGTAAGCCTCTCTGATTTCTTCCTCGCCTATTGTTATCCTGTCAGCAGGGTCTTTGAAGTTCTTTGCTTCTGGAGTGACACCCTTGATGTGATAAAGCGGCTGTGCACCATATGTAACAACTGAAGCTGAGAAGGTCCTTAGGTAATCAAGCGACGGCTTTGAAACGCCTTCTATCAGAACTATCTTGTTGTTAGCGCGTTTGCCTATGGCATACCCAAGAGCGCCCCAGTCTGAGAGCGTTTTTAATTTCGTCTTCACAGTCACAAGTACGTCAGGGACTCTCTTCTCGTCCAAGTGGAGTCCGTAATTCGGGGTCTTTCCAATAAATGCGGCCGCAAGCGCTGAAGGGCCTCCCTCTCTGTTGGTGCGCGCGCCTATAACACTGTTACAGTAGGTGACTGCCGATGATTCTGCCCATGCCACATGCTCGCCGAATTTCGGTTTGATTCCAATAAGATATGGCGTGCACGTACAAGTCGTGCTTATGCCCATCCTAGCAAAAGCATCAATAACAAGCTTCTGCTTGCTTGCGAAGTCCTCGCTTATGCCCAGTTTCTTCCAATCTTGGAGGTCCATGCCAGCCGGGTTAAGGAATGTTGGGATAATGACCCTGCCATCCTTTGCGAGCTCCGCGAGAAACTCGAGGCCAGCATCGCCGAGATTGTGGTAGGAAACTCCAGCGACCTGGACGGATTTAACCGGGATCAGTTTGTCAGCGCCGAAGAGGTCGCCTAAAGCTACTAGTATTTCCATCGACTTTTTGGCCGCGTGGCCGTACTCCCCTTTGAGAACCAGTTCATCTTCGTTGGTGAGGTACATCTTTCCTTGTTTAAATTTAGAGAATAAACTAATCGTTTATATCAGAACACGTTAAGAGGGTATCATGTTGCTTTTCTACTCTTTGGGGCAGAAGCTATCCCGATGTAATTGCCTTTGCCATCGAATTTCACAGAAACACGCCTTACCCCATGGAAATCGGCAAGTCCCCTTATTATGTCCTTGGCCACAGGACCGGGAAGTCCTTTGGCCTGGCCCTTCTCAAAGTAAATACTCCATACATTGCGTCTTGTTGGGCTGACTTTTACAGGTTCCAGATAGGGCATCTTGGCCCTCTGCCGTGGATCTAAAACGCGCAATTCTACCCGTTTATGGTCGGTATCAGGTCCACCCTGGTACTCAACATCGGGTTTATCTGTAAATTGTAATATCACGGAATGGAAGGCCCCATACTTGTGCGGGTCGTCGCCATGAATAGAGCTTGACTCATGGATAACTCGAAAGGGCCTACCTTTCCTACCTTTGAGTATGCCTGTGGCGAATACTGTACCATATTTAAAAAATCCAGGTATTGTAACTCGTGCTGATCGTCTCGTTCTCATTTTGAGGTCCCATCGTTTTATGTCAATAAAGCTTAAAAAACCTCAAATTCATCCCTGCAGTTGCGCAGCCCTTAAGAAGTCTTATCCCGGGCGCCGCCGAGTCCGATTTGTATGTTGCATATCTCTGAAGGACTGCGCTTGTATATGCGGTCCCTATTGTCGAATATGCGCACAAGCAGCAGGCGTTCCTCCAAATCAACGTCTATTAACGCCCTGTAACCGCCAATCCTGAACTTGTAGAAGTCATCACCTTCGTGATGCTCCAAAAAGCGCCAAGGGTCTTTTGCAAGCTCCGCAAACCTGGACCGTGCACGCTCGCGCAGGTCGTTCGGCAACCTTCGGAAGAACTTGCTGGCCTTTCTGGAGAAAAGGACTTCAAAGGCTACGTTGTCTTTTGCTTCCATATGCTTCGGAATATTCAAAGGGCTGAAAGCCGCACGCAACTACTCGCTTTCTCCTTCCTGGCAACGGTAAGCTCCTTTTTAGCCCAAGGTGTCAGCTCGCCCTCGGAAATAAGTATGTTTTTAATCAGCGAAACTTCTCTCTTGAGCTCCATGAGCTCCTTATGTATACACTGGATATCAGCGTTCATACCTATGTTATGCAAAGGGGATATTTAAACCTAACTCTCAACCCTGCAGTTGCGCAGCCCTTAAGAAATCTTCCTTCTTAGCTCCCCAGGGTATCGTGGCGTCGATTCCCCACTTAGTAGTCTGTCGGCGGTCAGAACCAGGGACTTCCTCAGCCGACGGGTCTAAGGAAGAGCCAGGCTGGCCCGGGAACAGGTAAAGGTTCTTGTGCGCCTGGAATCTTGTTGTTATGGCCCATTCCACATCGTTTGGGTCAAAGAGGTCTATGTCCCCATCGACAACCGTAACATGCTTTAGCGACGGGTGGCCCTTGAATGCAGCCTCTATCGCTTTCTTGCCATCGTCAGGCCCCTTCTTCTTTATCTGGACTACTACATTCAGCCATGAACACCCACCAGGCGTGAGATTGACATTGACGCAATCGACTACTTCTTTCACGGCCTTGTATATCGTCGGCTCTCTCGGCATTCCCATGAGCAAGCGGTGCTCCGTCCTGCCGGGAATGATAGCCTGGTATATCGGGTTCTTTCTGTGCGTAATCTTTGTTATCTTGACAACAGGCTGCTGCCTTAAACCATCATATGTGCCAGTCATGTCGACGAACATGCCCTCTTCGGCAGTCTCCTTTGTGATTTTTCCCTCCAGGACAATCTCGCAGTCTGCAGGGACGTTGATATCCACGGTCTTGCATTTCACGAGTTTAAGAGACTTCCCTTCCAGAGCGCCAGCGATTTTTGTCTCATCCATGCCCTTTAGGGAAGTGGACGCCGCGATAAGCACTGACGGCACGTTACCTATGCACACGGCAACTTCTGTCTCCCCTCCCTTCGCCTGCATGCACTTGAACGTGTCCCTCTCGCATATGCGCGCGACGAGCTTGTCTTTCCCTATGCGCTTCATTCGATGGTAAGCCATGTTCTGGCTGCCGTCTAGGTTTTTGACTATTACGACGCCGGCAGTTATGTAGGCCCCGTCGTCTTTTTTGTAGTGCTTAAGAATAGGAAGTTTGTTCAAATCAACGTCTTTTTCAACGACTTCTTGGCAGACCCCTGAACTGACAATCTCTGGGTTTATGGGCTTGTCGAGGGCTTTAGCGATTCTGGTAATGAGCTCCTCTTTCCTTATGCCCATGTAGCGCGCGACCAGGTCTCGGTCCATGCAGACGCCAGAAACCACCCTGTAATCGCCACCGCCTTCGAAGAGGACGGGCTTCGTAGAGTTGAAAATGATATTGGCCATCTCCAGATTTGGGTCGGCCCATCCGCGTTTTGTCAAGAGCCCTGATTTATCCAAATCGGCAAGAAACCCCCTAAGGTCCATGGTTTATTTTGAATAGTTATCTAATAAAAGCGTATGGACGTCCGCGGAGACTTCCCGATTCTCAAGAGAAAGATAAATGGCAAGCAGCTGGTCTATTTTGACAACGCTGCCACGACCCAGAAGCCAGTGCAGGTAATCGATGCTGTGGCGGACTTCTACAAAAACCACAACGCTAATCTTGGCAGGGGGATCCACACATTAGCACTAGAGGCGACTGAGATGTATGAGGATGCCCGCAAGAAGGTTGCAAAATTCATCAATGCGCGCCCAGATGAAGTGATATTCACGTATAATGCCACTGACGGGCTGAACCGGGTAGCATTGGAGTATGAAAAGAAGTTGGGAAAATTCAGCGAGGTCGTTACAACGGTCATGGAGCACCACAGCAATTATGTGCCCTGGAAACTAGCTTGCGAGAGGAAGAAGGCGAAGTTTAAGGTTGTCGACATCACGGATGACGGGGAGCTGGACATGAAGGACTACCGGAAAAAGGTCGGCAGGAATGCTACAGTAGTTTCAGCAGCATATGTATCGAATGTCCTAGGCACAGTCAACCCAGTTGAGGAGATGGCAAAAATCGCCCACGAGAACGGTGCGATTTTCGTCTTGGACGGTGCGCAGAGCGTCGCACACAGGAAGACGGACGTGAAAAAGCTGGATTGTGACTTCATTGCATTTTCCGGTCACAAGATGCTTGCGCCAACTGGTATAGGAGTTTTGTACGGCAAGCATGACCTGCTTGTGGAGATGTCCCCTTTGTGCACTGGCGGCGGGATGGTAGAAAAGACATACCCGGGCAGTGTAGAGTTCCTTAAACCTCCAAGACGCTTTGAGGCAGGGACACAGAACGTCGACGGCGCAATCGGGTTGTCGGCAGCCATTGACTACCTTGAGAAAATCGGTATGGACAACGTGCAAAAGCACGACGAGAAGCTGGCAAAATACGCGTTTGAGGAATTAGAAGACGTTGATATTTACGGACCGGAGGAAAGGACCGGGATAATATCGTTCAACATTCCTGGAATGGACGCGGACGAAGTCGCGACGATAATGGACGAGAACGGGATAGCGATAAGGAGCGGTCACCACTGCGCCCAGCCGTTGATGCACAGGCTCAAGATAGACGGATGCGCGCGCATGTCGTTTTACATTTACAACACTAAGGAAGAATTGGATTATGCATTGGGTGTCATTGAAAAAATAAAAAAGTTAGCCTAGAGCCTCTTCTTTATCTCATCTATTATCTGGACCCCGTGGTTTATGGCAAGTTTTATGAGTGGCTGCTTTGTCAAATCGCCAGCGATGAAAAGGCCCTGCACGTCTGTTGATTCTAAGGTTGTCGGGTTATAGCCCGGTTTGTTGTTCTCAAGTTTCAAACCTATCTTTGTTAGGAAATCGGTAGCAGGGATAGTTCCCGCAAAGACGGCTATCATATCTGTAGGCATCTCTTTTTTCTCGCCATTGATGTCTATCCTGCAGGTCTCCCCCCTGATGCACTCCACGTTGGAGTTGAATATGATAGGTATTCCGCTTTTGGCTATCCCTTCGGCATTGACATCCTTGAGGCGGAAGAACTCTGGCTTTCTGTATGACACTGTCACGTCAGCGCCAGCCTCTTTCAAAAGGAGCGCATGCTCTATGGCAGTGTCCCCGCCGCCAACAACAATTACCTTCCTGCCCTTGTAGGCCTTGGGTTCCGGTATATGGTAAAGGACGCTCTTCTCGTTGTCGTACTCCAGGGGGATTTTCCTGATGGAGCCTTGCACACCGATCCCGAGCAGGACAAACCTTGCCTTGTAGTCGCCTTTTGTTGTTGTTACATTGAACCCGTCGCCCTCTTTCTTTATGTCTGCGACCTCCTCATGCTCCCTGACATTGTAGGCCTTGGCGAACTCCTGCCATGCCTTAATTGTATCTTCTGCCTTGCCCTCTGGAAGCGGCAGCTTGCCGATCACCTGGACATTGGCAGGGTAGTAGAGTATGTCCTTGCCGTGCGGATATGTTAAGAGCGTGTTGGCGACCCTGTCCTTCTCGAAGCATATGTATTTCAGGCCCATCTCCTTGGCTCTCTGGCATGCTGACAGCCCCGTAGGACCCGCGCCGACTATTATCACGTCGAACATTTTGTAAGTTTATGTTTTGTATTAGAAAAAGGTTGGTTTTATAATTAAAATAGTTTTAATCCAATCACCTATTAATTACGCTATGAAAGACGTGGAAAATAGCGACAAGGACCTCTTTAACATCTCTAAGGAAAAGAACTTCTCGGAGTGGTATGTAGAGCTGGTAAGGCGCGCCAAGCTGATGGACCAGCGCTCGCCGATAAAAGGCTTCGACGTAATCATGCCTAACGCCTATGCCATCTGGGAGAGGATACAGGACTTCCTTAATCCAGAGTTCAAGCGGATAGGTGCGCGCAACGCCTATTTCCCGCTTGTGATACCTGAGAGTCTCCTTAAACAAGAGGCCGAGCACTTTGAGGGCTTCATACCGGAAGTCGCATGGGTCACCCACGGCGGCAGCGAAAGGTTGGAGAACAGACTGGCTGTGAGGCCGACCAGCGAGACGATAATCAACTACATGTTCTCGCTCTGGGTAAGGAGCTATCAGGACCTCCCGCTGATGGTCAATCAGTGGTGCAACATCGTCAGATGGGAGACGAAGATGACAAAGCCCTTCATCCGAGGCAGGGAGTTCCTCTGGCAGGAGGGGCACACTGCGTTCGCCAAACCCGAAGAGGCAAGGAAGAACGTCCTAGATATACTGGGAATATACCGGAGACTGCTGGAGGAAAGGCTCAGAATTGCGTGCTTCTTCGTAAAGCGGCCGGATTGGGACAGGTTTGCTGGCGCTGATGAGAGTATATCCCTTGAGACGCTTATGCCAGACGGCAAGGTTCTGCAGGCTGGGACTGTGCACAATCTAGGACAAAATTTCTCTAAGCCACTCAAGATAGAATTCCTGAACGAGAAGAACGAGAAGAATTACGTCTACCAGACCTCATGGGGCGTCAGCACAAGATTGATAGGGGCCCTTGTCATGAGCCACGGCGATGACCACGGTTTAGTCCTGCCGTTTGAACTAGTCCCTGTGCAAATAATTTTGATACCGATACTGTTTAAGGAAAAGGAGAAGCCAGTCCTCGACAAGTGCAGGGAAATCAAGTTGAAGCTGGAACAGGCTGGGTTCTCTGTGTTTGTCGATTCATCCGACAAGCGGCCGGGTGAGAAGCACTATTACTGGGAGCTTATGGGCGCGCCACTGAGGATCGAGATAGGGCCGAAGGATATTGAAAACAAGAACCTGGTGCTCGTTTCGAGAATAAAATCGGAAAAGAAAACGATAAGCGAAGCAGCAGTTGTCAATGAAGTTGAAAAAGCTGCTAAGGAACTGGACAACGAGCTGCTTAAGAAGAGCGGCAAGCACTTGATGGAGAACATAAAGGAGGCTAAGAGTATCAAGGAAGTCGAGACAATCGTAAGATCCGGCGGGATCGCGAAAGCGCCGTTCTGCTCGGTGGAAAAAGATGGCCAGAAATGCGACGAAGAGCTCAAGGAGAAGGTCTCTGCTGAAGTGCGCGGCACGCTTTACCCGAACCCGGTAAAGCCTCATGGCAATTGTATAATCTGCGGCAGGCCGGCGAAGGAAATTGTGTATATAGCGAAGGCCTACTAGACCCTTTCATAATTCTCAGGTAAAATGAAAGTCGCAGCTCTGTTCTCAGGCGGGAAGGACTCGGTTTACGCAGTGCACTACGCGCAGCAGCAGGGTTATGACGTGGTTTGCCTGTTGTCGGTAGTCTCCAAAAACAAAGAGTCGTACATGTACCACACTGTCAACATTGAAAGGGCTCCGGAGATTGCGCGCGCGATGGGGCTGAAACTGTACGAGCTGGAGACTGAAGGTGTAAAGGAAGAAGAAGTCGGCGACTTGATGGTGATGCTCAAAGTCCTTAAGGGGAGGGAAGGCATAGAAGGCGTCGTCTCCGGCGCACTGGCTTCTGAATATCAAAAGACGCGTGTTGAGAGGATCTGCTACGAATTGAGACTGGCATCAATAGCTCCACTATGGCACATTAATCCCGAGACCTACATACGATTTATTATAGATGCCGGTTTTGACGCCAGGATAGCCGGGGTTTTTGCCGATGGTCTGGATAAAAGTTGGATTGGCAAAAAGATTGATGAACTTACACTACAAAGACTCAAGAAGCTTAATATCAGTCTGGCTGGAGAGGGTGGCGAGTATGAGACCACAGTCTTGAGCGGGCCAGGGTTTAAGGAGGCGCTGAGATGGTAGAATATGGCATGTTCACGGACAAGAGCAATGTGATAGCTGTTGTTGGCATAGCGACCAATCTTGACAAATACGGCTACAGGGTCTACAAGACTCTTAAGGACAACGGATATAAGGCCTATGCGGTGAACCCGAGCAATGCAAGCTGGGGAGGCGAGAAGGTCTATCCGAACCTTGAGGCACTGCCTGAAAAGCCCACACTGGTTATAACAGCCGTTCCGCGCGCCGTTGCGGTCGAGGTCGTGAAGAAGTGCAAGGAACTCACAATATTAAGGGTCTGGATGGAACCTGGCTCGGAGTCTGACGAGGCAGTCAACTTCTGCAGGAAGAATGGGATAGAAGTGATCTACAACAAATCCTTTGTTACTGATGGCATAAATGCCAATTTCACAGCCTAATCCAAGTGGACAGAGAAGCTGTTAAGGAAAAAACGCGCAAGGCATATAATAGGGTAGGTCCTGACTACGACAACTGGTACTGGGCAAAGGCGGCAAAAAAAGTGCGTGCGGACTCGACAAGGAAGGTCATAAATATTTTGAAGAGCGAGCTCAATGACAACCCGAAAATCTTGGACTTGTGCTGCGGGACCGGGCATCTGGTGAAAGAACTTTCAGCAATCGGCGATTATACTGGTATTGATTTCGCGGAGTCCATGATGGAATACTGCAGCGCAACTTATCCTGAAAACAGATTCGTCTTGGGTGATGCCGAAAAACTCCCGTTCCCGAATGACAACTTTGATGCAGTCGTCTGCTTTTGGTCTTTCCACCACTTGCTTTATCCTGGAAAGGTACTCGATGAGATAAAAAGGGTCCTTAAACCGAATGGGTTCGTCCTAATAATGACATTCAAAAATGTGAAGTTGAATCTCGCGGCAAAACTGGGGGACGTTGTCTCCAGCGCCTATTGGGGCTTCACTACTATCAGATATTCTGAAAAGGACATGCAAAGGCTCATAGGCGAAAGGTTTAAGAACATCAAGATTGAAAAGTTTCCAAGTGCTTTCTCCCTGCTCAATACCATGGGCATCCGCTTCCTCATAGTCCAGGGAAGAAAGTGAACGAGAAAACGCCTCTCCTTTTGGCATCCGCCTCGATAGTGGGGATAATTGTAATTAGTTTAATTTCCGAACAAATCAGTCTGGATTTCACCGATATGCGCGAGATAAGCGCTAAGATGCTCAACGAGGTCGTGCACGTCAGGGGTGTTGTTAGAGAGTTTAAGGAGTTCAGCGCGGGTTACAAGATGCTGATCGAGCAGGATGGATTCAAGGTTGGTGTCGTCTACTTCACAAACGATAAAACTAAGGCAGTAAAGGGCATGTGCGCGGATGTTATAGGCGAGGTCAAGACCAAAGACGGTGCGCTGGAGATCGAGGCGAAAAGTGCCATGCTGTTTATTTGTTAAGATCGTCTCTTTATCACAAAGAACGACAAGGCCGCAAATATTGCTATTACACCCATAGCTTCCCATAGCCATAGATTATCTTCAGTTGTCGCCTTTAATCCCTTGAACGGCTGTCCTCCCGGCTGTATTTCTTTGGCGGGTTCTGTGACATTCACAGTCCTTGCGACTGTCTTTCCGTTTGGGTCGGTGTAGCTTAACGACCAGAGACCCGGCTGGTTTAAGACGATGGAGGCTACTCCATTGACCAACGAGATGTAGTATATTCTACCATCAGGCGCGGTTACCTTTACCTGTCCTGCCGCAGGGCTGCCGTCCGGGTTAGTCACTGTTACATTTACAGTTTCACCTTTTGTCAGGTTTGATGGAGCTTCCATGAAGGGTGGACCTCTGCTGGTATTAGTCTGGTTCTCCAAGGTACCATGTTGGCTGTTATTGGTAGTCTGGTTGCTTGGAGGCTTTCCCGAGGTCTGATTGTTAGTCTCGCAAGACCTTGATTCTTCGTTATTGCCATAGCAATCCGCATCATGGTCGCACCCGCAGGTGCAGTCGCGGACTTGGCGACCGTTGACGCATGTACTCCATTCAGAGCATGACCAAGGCTCTGAGCACTTGTGGTGATGTGTCACTTCCTCTGCAGGCTCTATTTTGTACCATACGGTATTGGTATGTCCCCAGTTGTTGCTTGTGTCGTTGCAGTAGGCTTTGTAAGTGTGGTTGCCGACTGCTGGAGTGTAGGCGTAGTAGGCGTATGTCGTGTTCTTCAAAGTCATCGTGCTGTTGCTCCCGCTGATTTCCAGTCGGCAAAGGCTCACTGCTTCGTTTGACCTGATTGTGATGTTCAAGGCGTGCGGGTAAGTGCTTGTCGTGTTGCGAGTCCAGTTCCAAGTGAGGGTCGGAGCGGTGACATCAGTTATTTTATACCAAGCCGCATTGGTGTGCCCCCAGTTGTTGCTTGTGTCGTTGCAGTAGGCTTTGTAAGTGTGGTTGCCGACTGCTGGAGTGTAGGCGTAGTAGGCGTATGTCGTGTTCTTCAAAGTCATCGTGCTGTTGCTCCCGCTGATTTCCAGTCGGCAAAGGCTCACTGCTTCGTTTGACCTGACTGTGATGTTCAAGGCGTGCGGGTAAGTGCTTGTCGTGTTGCGAGTCCAGTTCCAAGTCAAGACAGGGGCGGTAACATCGGTTATTTTATACCACGCAGCGTTGACGCTTCCCCAGTTCCCGCTTGTGTCGTTGCAGTATGCTTTGTATGTCCAGTTGCCGACTGCGGGAGTGTAGGCATAGTAAGCATAGGTCGTGTTCTTCTCTGACATCGTGAAGTTTGTGCTGTTAATCTGGAGGCGACAGATGTCATAGGCTTCATTCGTCCTGACCGTGATGTTCAATGCCTGCGGGTAGCCGCTTGACGTGTTGTGGGTCCAGTTCCAAGAGAGAGTTGGGGGGGTTGTGTCTATTGTTACACTTCTTAAATCAGTCGCATTCACGTTTCCTGCTGTGTCTTGCGCGTAAGCCTTAAACGTATGGTTTCCTTCTGCCAATCCTGTAAAGTTATTAGTTAAATACCTTGAGGACTGGTTCGCATATAAAGCTGAGATTTCTTCTGCTGATAAAGACCTGTTGAAAATCATGACGTCGTCGATGGTGCCGTTGAAATATCTGTTGCCATCTGGTTTCTGCAGACCAAATCTGATAACAGTGGATGCTAATTCATATTGTGAAACTGTATTAGAAGCACTACTATTAAATACCCCGTTTTTGTAGCTAGAAACATTCATTACTGAACCATTATAGTTGAATACGCATGTAGCTAGCACCCATTCATTTAAGGGTAAAGAAATCAACCCTGTCCCGATGCCAATACCTGTAGTATTAAAATATCCAAGACATTGCATATGAGTATTCGCTACATTTGTGATAATTCCTGATTGTGGATTGCTACCTGTACCCATTATATTTACAATTCCAGCATAAGTCCCAGCCATTGACACTCCTTTTCTAAAAATCCATACTGATATAGTCTCTGAACGTATTGGAGTTGTTCCGTAAGATTTACTTATAGTCACATAATCCCCAGCTCCATCAAAACTAAACGCCTTCCCCATTTTTCCTGCATCTGTCTGAACAGCTTGCCCAACAGCAGTCCCGTTATTCCTTCCGGTATAATCATAAACCTTAGCGCCATAACCGGTCTGGTTGACATCATCCATCCTCCACCATCCGACTAAAGAGTTGTCGAAGTCAATAAATGTGGAGATGTTGTTGTCGCCCCTGCCTACATCTGAGGCAGAAACATTCACAAAGATATTCGTGTTGCTTTGAGTTGAGCCGTCTGCAGGTGTTGGAGGCGTTACAAAGCTGATGTTTGGATAGACAGTATCAATCAAGAAATAATAAGCAGATGAATAGCCAAAATTGCCTGCAGTATCATTGCAGCTTACAACAAATGAATAAGAGCCGTCTACTATTGATGAATTGGTATAGTTAGCTCCTGTCGATGAAGAATTTAAGGTCATTGTCTGGTTTACACTGCCACTAATGGATATCCCGCACCAAGAAGCCTGCTCGCTGATAGAAACATTAAATGTTACAGAACTAACGTTAAAGTTAGAGTTATTGGCAGGAGCAATTATTGTGATTGTCGGCGCGGTGGCGTCTATCGTCGCCGAGGCTTCCGCGTTGTTGCCTGCGTTGTTTGTATTTCCATCCGTGTCATTGCAAGCTACATAAAAGGTAATCGCCCCGTCGCCTATCGGCGAGGTGAAGTCACAGGTATGTGATGTCGTCCCGTCGCCTGTGCAGTCCACGTCGTCGGACATCTCGTCATAGGTCTGGTCGCTTATATTGGTCGCACGACAATCCGCGTTCTCGTCGGTGGTCGCAAGGAGTTGCGGGGTGTTGTCTGCAGTGTAGTATGGGGCAGAGCTGTCTCCGCCGATCGAGGTGATCGTTATCGTCGGCGGGACCTCGCATGCACCGCTCCATGCGCTGCCGTTGGCATAATAGGTCCCCCACAGGGCATTGGTCCCAGTCTGGTTGTTGTAGGCGACTATCAACGGGTCGCCGCTGATGGCGCACGCGCGCTGCCCTGTGATCTTGCTGAACCCGGCGATGGCGACTGCCTTGTCGGCGATATTCGTCGTCGATAGCTGGGTCTGGGCCAGTTTTTGGGCACCGGTATAGTTGTACACCGCTATGTATGCTGCGTCCGCCACGCCGTCGTCGAATATTATCGCGAATCTGCTGTCTGAAGTGTCGAGGGCTGTGACTTCTACGTGAGTGCCGCCCGCGCCGTTGCAGGTCCCGACGTCCTGGTCCACGTCAATTTCACCGGATACTCCGGTCCCTATACTGTCGTATGTGGCGAATGACAGATCGCTGTCGGTCCCGTCGCAGTACGCTATCACGAAGCCGCCGTTTTGGAGGCCTGCCACGGACACGGCGCCGGTGGTCGCCGATGCGCTCACAATGGTCGCAGCCTTGGTGTTCGTGCCTGCGTTGTCGTACATCGCGAACATTATGTTATCCGGGTTGTCGTCGAAATAGGTGAAGACCCACGACGTGCTTGACACTGCAGCGCAGTCCACGAGATTGGAGTCTAACACGTCCGGATCGGCGCCTGTGTCGAGGTCCGTCTGCCCCAGTATCAGTGTGGCTAGATTGTAGACTGCGTAGGTGGCGTCGTACTCTGTACCATCCATCACGGCCGTTGCATATCTGGTCTTGTTCATGGCGCAGACGCCGACATCGACATAACTTCCCATAACGGGGTCTATCGTCTGCAAAGTCCTTATGACGTTGTTGTTTATGTCATACCCGACCGTGTCCCAGTCGGAGCTGCCGCTGACCCAGTCCATGTAGGATATTATGAAGGTAGTCGAGTTCAGCGCGTCTACCGCTATCCTGCACGAGTCGCCGGCTGCGGTGTCGAACTTGTTCGCCGGCCCGTAGGCGGTCCCGTTGGTGTACAGGACCTGATAGTTTGCAGAATCGTCCTCGTCGGAGCACCATGCCATCACGAACAGCCCGATGTGAGAGTCCAGTATGGCGATGTCAACGTCATGGGCGGCGTATCCGTAGATATAAGTATGGCTCTGGTTGATGGTCGCATTCGCCTGCGCGTTGTTCGACGCGTTGTTCTTGTTTCCTGCTGTGTCCTTGCAGGCGACGTAGAAGTCGACGACTCCGGGGCTGAAGACGCTTGTGAACTGGCAGGTGTGGCTGGTCGTCCCGTCGCCTAGGCAGTTCACGTCGTCGGACATCTGGTCATAGGTCTCGTCGCCGTCCGTTGACGCGAAGCAGTCGGCGTTCGCGTCTGTTGTTGCGAGGAGTGTCGGGGTGTTGTCGAAGGTGAAGTAGGGTGCCGAGCCGTCGCCGCCGATCGAGGTGATCGTGATTATCGGGGCTACGGTGTCGATTACAGCCAAAGCCTGCGCGTTGTCGGCTGCAGAGTTGTTGTTGCCGAGAGCGTCCTTGCAGGCTACGTAGAAGGTTGTGCTGCCGTCGCCGATCGGCGAGGTGAAATTACAAGTATGGCTCGTACCGCCGTCGCCTGTGCAGTCCACATCTCCGGCTGCTACCATCTGGTCATAAGTGCGGTCTGAAACGTTTGTGGCAAAACAATCGGCGATCTCATTGGTTGTCGCGAGGAGTTGTGGGGTGGTGTCTGTTGTGTAATAGGGGGCGGAGTTGTCACCGCCGATACTAGTGATTGTTGGAATTGGAGGGGTGGTGTCTATTGTGAGCGACATCAATGCCGTCTGGTTCTGGCCACCGAGCGTGGAGTTGCACACTACATAGTAGTAGTAAACCTCGTCCGGAAGGTCAGTGAGCGTGTAGTTGGCCCATGTGTTGTTGTCTGCGTTGTGGACTGACATGTTATAACTCTGGTAGATTGGAGGAGAGGTGTAGATGTAGCCGTAAATAACGGCTGCGGCGAGTTTTGTGCCGTTGGAGGAGGAGGCGATTGATGCCCAAGAGCGGGAGCCTGAACTTAATGAATTGTTTGTCCAGGTGGCGCCGCTGTCGGTGGAGGTGTAGATGTATCGGTTACCAGAACCACCAGTTACAACAGCGGCGAGCTTGGTGCCGTTTGAGGAGGAGGCGATTGAGTACCAGCCGCGGGAGCCTGAACTTAATGAATTGTTTGTCCATGTAACTCCGCTGTCTGTGGAGGTATAGATATAGCCGTTATAGACGACAGCGGCGAGCTTGGTGCCGTTTGAGGAGGAGGCGATTGAGTACCAGCCGCGGGAGCCTGAACTTAATGAATTGTTTGTCCATGTTGCTCCGCTGTCAGCGGAGGTGTAGATGTAGCCTGGGTAAACGACTGCTGCGAGCTTGGTGCCGTCGGAGGAGGAGGCGATTGAGCGCCGGTAGCGGGAGCCTGAACTTAATGAATTGTTAGTCCATGTTGCTCCGCTGTCAGCGGAGGTGTAGATGTAGCCTGGGTAAACGACTGCTGCGAGCTTGGTGCCGTCGGAGGAGGAGGCGATTGATGCCCAGTTGCGGGGGCCTGAACTTAATGAATTGTTTGTCCAGGTGACTCCGCTGTCAGCGGAGGTGTAGATGTAGCCG
>Ga0315296_10000792_pt1 | contig 28255 bp, 26 predicted proteins | sample YL17G14_18_MG_FD_203921 | JGI IMG/M metagenome (GOLD analysis project Ga0315296, IMG submission 203921) | Sediment microbial communities from Yellowstone Lake, YNP, Wyoming, USA - YL17G14_18 | ecosystem: Environmental > Aquatic > Freshwater > Lake > Sediment | place: USA: Wyoming | collected... | reverse complement strand
GCCTTTCGCCTATACTTAATAATCAACACTAAATGATACTGAAGCGAGAACACCGCATGCGAAGATTTGTCCAACTTATACTTCATTAGGTTACACAAAAACCACTATACCCTAACAGCTTATAATGCGTTTCGGCTTTCATCCGATCGATCGATGGGGACTTCCCGCCGACTAAGTTAAATAGTAAAAAGCAGGCACTAAATTAGAGCGTGTTCAAGGCGTGTCTGAAAGGGCCTATGAGGTGAAGGTGTCTGGTAAGGTTCAGAGGATCGGCTATAGACGCTTCATTTTAGAGAATGCCCAAGAGCTTGGGGTGAGCGGCTACGTGCGAAATATGGCGGACGGGTCCGTAGCCATTTTTGTTCAAGGAGAGGAAAGTCTGGTCAAACAGTTCTTGGAAGAGATTAAGGAGCCCCCGCGTCCTGTTGTTGTTAAGGGGTTTGAGGTTAAGGCTGCAGAGCTGAATCCACGCTTGAATTTCTTCAGGGTTGAGTTTGGTTCTTTGGCTGAGGAGCTTCAAGAGGGCTTCGGTTCCATGGAGAAAGAGTTTAGAGACTACAGAGAAGAGTTTCGAAGCTTTGCTGAGAGGACAGACAAAAACTTTGAGACTATTGCCCAAAAATATGGCGAGATATCCGAAAAGCTAACCCATGTTCTCGAAACTTTACAGAAGGAGTCTGCAGAAACTAGGAGAGAGCTTACTAGGGCCGTGGACGCCTTAACAGAGCTTATAAAACAGTTCATTGGAAAGCAAACTTCTGCTTAGAGAGGTGTTCAACCATCGAATTAGACATGGTGGCTAGTGCGCTATGGCATGCTCCGCCTGATTGGAAGCGCCTTCTCCAACCAACTGGCAGGAAGCTTTTCTTTGGTTCCATTCAACGTAGGCTCCTAGCTCTTAACAAGGATAAAGGTAGAATCCTTCTGTTGCGGATTCAATAAGAAAAAGAACAGTAATGCGCGCTAGGCTGTTTAAAAACTAATTTGTTGTTTGAGCTATGTTGTGTTAGGAAGAAGCTTTGAGTGTAGCACGCGCATACTAATGTTCTACCCAGACGAGGCAGGCACAAGTTTCCTCCTTGTCAATACCCCTATGGTTGCTCCAATAGCTAGGACAACAAAGAAAAACACTAATGAAATCGATGGAAACTCTGGAACGACACTTGTTCCCTCGATTTTCACATCATGGACGTCATCGTTATAGGTGAAGTATAGAAAGGAATGAGTCCCGTTTGATTCTTCCAGAAAATTGGCGGAGGACATACCATCAAAGACAAGTGTGTATGGTCCGCCCAGCAAATTCATTGGCACACTCAATCTGCAAAAAACTGATGCACCATGCGTGACAGTGACGTTGAAGCCTAACATTTTATCGGGTTGCGAGAAATTGAACTCCGATATCGTGGAATTGCTAATTATAGTGACATGGTAGGTCTCTTCCTGCCAAGTGACAACAAAATCTGAGAAAGAGCCCATAAGGGGGTGGTTGTCCTGATTGTTTTCGTCAATCACATAGGGAGCGTCACCAAAACCATCTTTGTCTGAGTCTTCAACCGGAAAGTCCCCCCAATAGTTTCCTTCCTCACCGTTATCCCAGTGGCTTGTGGAATTGAGATTGAATATCTGACGGGCGTTGTTGACGAAGCTGTTGTGGTAGAAAATGTTGTCCACTGAGTCGATCAGGTATACGCCAATCAAGCTACTATTTGCCACAGTGTTTTCCCTGACAATGTTGTCTCTAACAGTGTTGCTGCTAGCATTATAATCTAGTACATATTCATACACACGCGAGTCGAACATTAGACCATACGCATTGTTTAGTATCGCGGTGTCAGCGATGATGTTGCTACTTGACGTTGAAACATAAATGCCCATAAAAAGATTGTTTTCCACAGTGCTGTTAGTGATTGTGTTGTTGTTGCTCCAGCGTTCCAGATACAAGCCATCCCAATTGTTTGATATGTGCACATTCTCTACGAGAGAAAAGGTCGTGTTCTTCAGCAGCAAACCCTGAACATTGCTCGTCAAGTTCAGATCCTTAACAGTCATGTTGACTGAGCCAACAAGAGCCACAAATCCTGCGTCTGCTGGAACCTGTTTGTCACGTTGATTAACCCAGTAATAGATTGGCTTTCCATCCACAGTGTTTGAGGTGTCAATGTCATGGACCTGAAGAGAGTAATCCCCAAAATTGTACGTGTTGCCAATCATGCTGTTGTCTCTCAGGCGGATATGCAGGGATCGTGAAAGCGTGATCCCTTTAACAAAGTTTCGTACCGTAAACCCACTGATGCTTACGTTTTCAGTGTAGTCAGGAGGAGTTCGAAAGATTCGTACGCCCACCGGCACTGTCCCATTTCCATCAATGATCGTCCCACCCTTTTCTCCAACAAGCGAAATCCAAGACTTGCGTATCTCCACACTTTGGTAGTACACGCCTGAAGCCACCTGGATCGTGTCTCCAGAACCAGCCGCATCGACCCCTTCCTGAATCAAATCAAAAGGATGAGCGACAGACCCATCCTCATCAGGATCATTAACATTCCCAGCGTCAACATAGACCGTCTTCGAATTAGCTTCTACGGGCATTGCGAAGGCAGACCAAAGCACCAATGACAACAAACATGCAAGCAAAGCAATCGCCGAAACAACCTTAAGCTTCATTCTGCACTCAGTCCCCTTCCATCGCGCACCCAAGTTATTCAGTTTTCATGCAGTTAATTAACCTATTCCAGTCATTAGCAACAACAATTGATAAGGCTGCACCGATAATCACACGCTAGCACGAAAGAAACACAATCCCACACGCCGATAGAAGAGTCATCGCGCGCCGAGGAAAGGAGAAAGGAGAAAGGAGAACTCTCTAACTTACCCCGTCGCGCTCTGTAACATACAGCAGTCATCTACAATATTTAAAGCCGATCAACCTTTACGATACAATCAGCATTAACCATAACTGGAACAACTTAACCATTAGGTAAATATTTAACTATGAGAAAGCACTATGCTTATTCGAGCTTAAACTACTTAACGGTGTCTAGGGGTGAGTGGCTCAAACTTGGAAGTTGATTCCTGGAAGCTCTTGCGCGTCTTTGCAAACGAAGCCAGGGTTTCAATAGTAAGGGTGTTACTGCAATTTGAATGGAGATCTCTGTCAGAGATTGCCGAAAAACTAGAAAATGACTATGACTGGAAAATGACGCTACCAGGACTGCTGAAGCACATGAAAGAACTGGAAGATGCCGGAATAGTGCGTCATGAATCTGGCATATTCGCGGAAGTGTCGGACGCGAGAAAAACTATCTACACACTGCAAGGAAAAGAAAGAGTTGAGAAGGTACTGCATCAACTGGAAGACAACGTAGTCAATCCGATAAGAGCTGGACTGATATTCAGCGAAACTGCCGAGCTAGCACGCAGAGTTCAAGGTGTCGGGGTCATTATGGCCAAAGATGAAGAAAGACGCCTAGCACCTCTACTCACTGAATGTGAATCAGAAAAAATCTCCAGGTACCTCACAGAAGACGAGAAGAAAAAAGTAAAGCTTTGGAGAATGATGATGACGTTTATGAAAGAATAATCACTGAATACTCACAACTTTGCTGGCTGAATCAAGTCTTGAATGAACTTTACGACATTTTCTTTTTCAGGTTTCGGAAACTCCCGCGCGCTGAGAAGCAGATTCGCTATTTCGCCAATGCGCTTAGCGAATTCGCTTGCAGGAAATCTCTGATATGCCAGGAAGGACTCCTTAGATGCTACTCCTCCGTAAGACTTTGAAACTTTCGGGTCTTCTTTTATCTGGGCTATGCAGGGAATTTCGAGAAGGCCCTCGATGTCTTTGACGAAGTCCTTAGTGAACTTCTCAGGGGTCTTAATCCTGTTCACTATAAAGCCGAGAGGGACACACTTCAGCAAGTATCTCCCTAACCGAATCGTGTCTATGGCCGATTCAACACACAAGACAAACTCATCTTCTGTCAGAACGAGAACGAAATACTCGCAAATGCCAAGTGACAAGAATGCTGCCTTGCCCAAAGGAAACGGAGCATCAACCAGCAAGAAATCTGCTTCTAGGTTAACGAGCTTCTTAGCAAAATTGATCGGGTCTATTTCAAAATAATCCTGCAACGAAACCCCCGAAGGCACCAGAAACAGATTGTTGATCCCCGTGGGGCACATTGCTTTCTCAATATCCATATCTTTCTTTACAACTTCGTCCAGCTTGAGAACCGAAGAGGTGTCGACCCCAAGAATCATTTGAAGGGGCCTGTTCGGATCCCCTTCAACCATAACCACCTTTTTACCGTCCTCAGCTAGGGCGGCGCCAACATTCGCCGTCAAAAGCGACTTGCCAACACCACCCTTCGACACGATAAAAGTAATTGACTTCATTAGACATCAACAAGTCTGTAGACAGTAATGCCTAAATGGAGGCAGATACTTAACCTCACAGTTAAGGTTTAACTCTTCTCCTCTTCTTTCTTAGCTTCAAACCCTCCCATAACGTCTTCCAAAGTATTTCGCGGCTGAATCTTTAGACCATACTTCTTTTCAAATTCTTTGATTTTCAAACGCCGTCTCTCAACATCAGTCTCAAAAAGGGTTTGCGCAACCACAAGAGGGCTTTGTGCCTGAAGGGCTTTCCTTTGCTCAACAATCTTGCGACGATACCTAATGATGAACCCGCCTGAGACAATTTCAGCTAAAACCAATACAGACATTCCCCAAAACCACCACTGGGACCAAACAGCTACTTCAGGGGGCAGAAGAGGCTTTATCGTCAACTCGTGTCCCGAAGAAACATATGTGAAGTAAACCCATGTGTGTGTTCCGTTCGTGCGAACTGCACCGTATGAAAGCGGGCCGCCGTCAATTGTGACCACGTAGGGAGGCTCGACCAAAACATCTGGGATCGAAATGAGACAGAAACCGTCGCTGGCACCGTCGACCGTGAAACTTATCAAATTGGTTCTGTTATCTGCACTATTCTGATACTGAAATCCTGAGATCGTCGAATTGCTAACAACAGCAACGATGCAGGATTGGTTTTCCACGACGGCGGTGAACTGCAAATACTGGCCCGTCAAAGGATGGTCATCTTGGCTGTGCACTCCCAGCCACACCCTCTCATCGACAACGTATGGTTTGTTGCCGATTCCATTCTCGTATCCGCCAGCTCCATCATAGTCTCCCCAAAAGTTTCCCTCAATACCATCGTCCCAGAGATTGCCGAAGGACGTGTTAGTCGGCTGTTCAACGTTCTTGACCAAGTTGCCAAAAAAGTTGTTGTGGAAAAATATGTTACTGCTGGAATTCCAGAGGCGAACTCCAAACTCCGCGTTTGACGTGAAATTGTTGCCCGAGATTCCGTTATCCCCTGAATTGATTAACCATATTCCAAAGGTGTTGCTTGACACATCATTACTCGTAATGGCGTTATTGGCAGAATCAAAAAGGAGTATTCCAGACTCGTTGTTAAAAGACACCGTGCCACGAGTGAGGATGTTTTCGTCAGAACCGTAAAAGTATATTCCGTATCCGTTGCTTGAAACGACGTTGCTTAGAAGAGTGTTATTAAAAGAATAGTGGAGCCGGATTCCGCGGCCTTGATTTGAAACGACCCTGTTACCTAGAAGAGTGTTGTTACTGGAGCCGTACAAGTATATTCCATTCCAGACACTCAAAGAAACATAGTTATCAGTGACAATATTACTTTCTGAGACATCCAAGTGAATTCCGTTCCTGTTACCTAGAGCAACATTACCAGATATCTTAACACTAGCAGAACCATAGAGGTGTATTCCATATTCGTTTCCTGAAGCAGTGTTGTTCTCGACAAAGCTGTTGCCGGAAGCATACATGTATATCCCATTATAGTTGTCTCTCAGAATGTTGTCGCTTATGTTATCACCAGTTGATCGATATATGTGGACGCCGCTGTAGCCATACATGCTGTTTCGAATGGTGAAACCTGTGATGCGGACGCTGCTAGCTGTTACGTGGATAATGCTACCCAATGCGCGACCGTCGATGACCGTATTAAACTTGTTTTCTCCGACAAGCGACACTGATTTGTTCACCATTAAGTTTTCATAATATGTTCCTGCTTCAACCAGAATCGTATGCCCGTTTAGAGTTTCATCTGCATCTATAGCCTGCTGGATCGTCGTGTACGTCAATTCCGTATCAACATTGAGAACTGGCAAATTGGTCTTCGCCTGTATCCTGAAATGCACTGAAGTGGGCAAGAGTGAAGCCAATAGCAAAGCAAGAATAGCTGTAGTAAGGGCTTTACCCAATTTCATAACAATACGCTGTATTTTAGAACAAATCGACTTCATTTATGTTTATTGGTAGAATATGGAAAGAGAAGCACAGACTTGGAAATCATTCACTGCAAGATCGGTTACAAGTCTGTTCACATGATCGTTTGATCCTTGCTACTTGATTCTAACATCAAGTGAAATCGCCTTAATGGTACCAACGACAGAACTAAACCCTAGAGTTCACGACCAGAAAAGGTAAATACGGGGCGTCGACATAATTCACTTGACCTGTGTTGAAGAACACGAAATCAGTTCTACTTGCTCTAATGATTCTGCTGCCATTTATGGGTGTATATCCGCTAGGTATGTCGATGCCTGGAACCATAGTGACCGTTGATCCAATGGAAAGCAACGTGAAAGTCGGACAAATCTTTGGCATAAACGTCAGCATAGCTGATGTTTCAGAACTTCTAGGCTTTGACTTCCTCTTGTCATACAACACGGCCATCTTAAAACTTGTTGACATCAAAGAAGGACCCTTCCTGAAAAGTGTCAGTTCCACTTTCATGATCAATCTCACCACCAATGGTCTCATTTGGTTGGCTGTCGCTCTCTACTACCCTCAAGGATCAATAACATCCGCCAATGGAAGCGGCGTCCTAGCCACCGCAACCTTCAAGGCGATAGCAGCGGGTGAATCTTTGCTAGACCTGTTCTCGAAAGACCCCTACAGGCCAGATGAAATCAAGCTGGCGCGAGATCCTCCACCAGACGACGTGGTCCACATTCCAAATGTTGCCGTTGATGGGCACGTGGAGGTTTCGTCTGACCCGGCAGATCCACCAGACCCCCCTCCGAACAGCCCAAATATAATCGCTCATGCGTCTGCTTCCAAAAGTGTTGCTGGTCAAGGCTACAGCTTGCGTATGAATGTTACGACTGCAAACCAAGGTGGTTCCGCTCAGACTCTCTATGTCGCTGGTTACGCGAACACTACGCAAATAGGAAGGCTGACTCTAGCATTATCAAATGGAAGCTCCATCACTGTCTCTTTTACATGGAACACTACTGGCTTTGCGTATGGCAGATACTCCATAAGCGCTAACGCTTGGCCTGTTCTAGAGCAAGCCAGCATGGTCAATGACATTCTTGCAGACGACTGGGTGACAATTACAATTCCAGGCGATCTTAACGCTGACTTCGCGATTGACATACGCGACGCCATTCTGACTTCAGCAACTTTCAACTCCAAGCCAAGCAGTCCACAGTGGAACCCCAACGCAGACCTCAACGGAGACAACGCGGTGGACACGTACGATGCAATAATCCTAGCGAACCATTTCGGACAACACTACCCATAGAGACCGAGATATACTCTCTTTTCGTTTCATCTTTAGATCGACCTCTAACAAATCTAATGGACTCTTTAGAACACTTTTATTGGCCAGGCGCTTCCATACCTTCCACCACCTTGTGAAAACGAACCGCAAGCCTTCTTCCGCTGAGAGGTACGGACATATTGATTCGCTTATAGGCAATATGCAGATAACACTTATATTGCGAACAGTCAAAGTCAGAATAGGGAAGCGGGAAGGTGACGTTCAAGATCTAATAGTAGGTCAAGACCGAGAAATCATCCTTTCTCCCGGTCATCTTCCCGCCTCCCCTTGTCATTCTCCCGCTTCCTCCTCACGTCAACCAAGAACTCTAAAACTACAGCGACCTTCGAGAACTACATACGAATGGCGAGGCACTAGAGTACGGCTACTCGGCGATCTTTTTCAACTGCTTCTGGTACATTTCCACGATCTCGGCTGACGTTGTAGCGTCTTCAGCAGCCTTGTCGACCCTGTAATTTCCAGTGAACCTTGGAAAACGGATAGCTAGACCGCTTCCTTTGCGGACAGAATCCATGGCACACGTGTGAATCGGGCTCAACGTCATCTCTGCACCTAGAATCTCAATTACGACTGCTGGCTCAAACCAAACATCTGCCTCAAGCATTGAATTAACTCTAGAATGCTTGTGCGGGACAACGTATTTCTGCAACATCTTCGGAAGCTTCGCCAAATCCTCGTCCGTGAAGCCTGTTCCACACTTTGTTAGGGTCTCAAACGTGTCGCTTTCGGGATTGTACGCCGCGAGAAGCAGTGCACCGTAGGTTCCAGCCCTTTTCCCTCTTCCATGAAAGGCGCCAACGACAACCAAGTCAACCGTATCGGTCATCTCGCTCTTGTAGTCACGCTTGTATTTTATCCACAGCCAACCTCTGGCTCCAGCTTGATACACTGAGTCTTTGGCTATTGATTTACACACTAAGCCTTCGCAACCGTTTTCAATAGCTTCCATAAAGAATTTTTCAAGCTGGGTCTTATTGTTCGTGATTACATGGTTGGCAACCTTCACTCGATCGTTTTCTTTGATTGTCTTTTCAAGAGCCTTCCTCCTCACAGGATACGACTCCAACGTCAAGTCTTTCCCATCGACATAAAGTGCCTCAAACATGAAAAGCGAGACAGGATAATCCTCAATAGCCTTTTCAATTTCATACTTGCGTCTACGATGCATAAGCTCCTGAAAAGGCCTCATCTCACCAGTGTCAGCATCAACCGCCACACACTCGCACTCAAGAATAGCCTCCTCGGCCTTAACATGCTGTTTGAACAGCTCAACAGCATCCGGATATTGACTCGAAATGTTCTCCAGACGACGAGAAAAAAGCGTAACATCATCCCCTTGCTTGTGAGCTTGAAAGCGCTCACCATCATACTTGTACTCAGCTACACATTTTCCACCCAGCTTCTCAAGAATCTCCTCAGGAGAAGAAAGCCTCTCGGCCAGCATGGGCCTTATGGGCTCGCCAATTGACACTCGAAAGCCTTTGATCCCTTCAAGTCCTTTTTCAACAAGGGTTTTGGCAACTCGGCCAAGATCGGAACAGATGTTGTACGCTCTTTCAGTATGTTCGCGAGCTTCTTTTCCGCCTCCGTAGGCTATGGCCAAAGCGTCGAGAACAGTCATATCAGCTATGCCTAGACGCAGATTCCCTGTGACAATTCTCAAGATGTACTTCGCTTCTCTTGGAGAAGCTGCCGCTAACATGCCGGCCAGCAACGCCAACTTCAGGTCAACGGCACCCGAGCCTGAAGTCTTGGCCATCTTATCGAGCGTCTCATAGACTTTTTGAACAGTCAACGGTTGTTGAAAAAAGGTCACCTGCTTCTTGTTAGTTATGAACTTGCGACCTGTTTCACCTATGTCTCCAGTCGTCTTCAGGTCTTCTTCAATCTGGCTTTCCCTGCTCCCCGACGCTCTTGCCAAAGCCTTCACTGCCAGTTTTTCAGCCACGCCGATCTCTATGCCTACAAAGTCGGGGTATATCCTGCCCTGAGTCAAATACGCAACCTTGTCCACAACCTCTCTAGGCGTGTTTTTCAAAAGATCAACCAGCAAATCTGTCATTTCCAGCCTTTTCGTAGTCGCTTCGATCTTCTCATAAGCATCAGCGATGACGCTGTATTTCAAGGATAAAGCCCCACAGTTACGATGGAAGAGGCAAGATATTAACACTTCACATGGACAAGGAGCCGCCAGACAACGTGGTTCTCGCGCTGCCGATCTTGAAAGGCAACCTCTTCTAACAGAAGGTCTCGTAGTGAACAATCTGATCTATGGGCCGACTGCTTCTAGGAGAGGCAGATTCAGCAGGATGGCCAACAGGAATTATGGCAGCAGGCCTTATTCCCCTTGGAATCTTCAATATTTCCCTTGCTTCTTCCTCTCTGAACGCGCCAACCCAACACGCGCCCAAACCGATGGAATATGCAGCCAAAAGAAGATTCTGGATCGCTGCAGCCGTATCCTGTATGCAATATAAAGTCTTGCCCCGCACACCGTAACCTTGGGAAGATCGAGTTTCATCCGCACAAACAACTATCACAATTGGCGCTTCTTCGATGAAAGACTGCTCCAAGGCAGCTCTAGCAAGTTCTCTCTTGATATCTGGCTTTCTGACAACTATGAATTCCCATGGTTGAATGTTACCTGCAGACGGAGCCCATCTTGCGGAATCAATAAGCTTTTCAACCTGTTCACGTGAAACATCATCTTTCTCGAAGGCTCTTATGCTCCTTCTTCCTTTGATGGCTTCAAAGACCTCCATGATTTCGCCCTCCGACTATCAGCCTAACGCGTACAGCACGAAAGCCTTAAGTTTTTTCTTATATCTCACTTGTGTTTGGATGATGAAGCAGAGAGTCAATAGAGCGTAAGCCGTGATATGACTCGACGGGCGAACTGACATATTCTTATACGGAAAACTTATGAACGAAAACCATAAGTGAAGAAAGGAAAGCTAAGTTCAGACTATAGAAGTTGGCGTTCACGGTAAGTATTAATTTGGCAAAACATAGAATCACTGCAGTCTTAGACAACCTTTCTTCAAAAAAAGGCGTCAAGTATGCAGTCTACTTGATCGCGGTGTCGTTGTTCCTAGCGCTCATGCTGTTGCCACCAGTGTTAGGGATAGCCATAAAATGGAACACGATGCAGCAGGTTCTAGAACAGCCGGAACTCATGTCACGTGCCCTTGTTGCCATTGGAAACTCTTTTGCGATTGCTCTGCTTGTATCGGCAATAGGCCTGGTAACAGGCATTCCAATGGCATGGCTAATCGTCCGGAGAAAATCGCGGTGGATAAGCGTTCTCGACCCTTTGTCTGACATCCCATTCATTGTTCCGACGGCAGTTCTGGGATACTCATTACTTCTGTTTTGGAGCAAACCTGAAGAAGTGTCGTCTCTTTTCGGAAGTTCACTTATGTCACCAGGATGGTTCCTTGTCATGCTGCTACACTTTGCATTCTCCTATCCAGTAGTAGTCAGAGTTGTGGTCGGGGCCCTATTAGATTACAAGATGGAATATGAGAACGCCTCTAGAACGCTTGGTGCTCCTCCATTGACTGCGTCGAGAACAGTCACATTGGCAATCATAAAACCTTCATTGATAGCTGCGTTTATTCTTGCATTTTCAAGGTCAATATCAGAAACCGGTGCGACATTCATAGTTGCGGGACTCTTCGAAAACGGTCCGGTATTCATACAAAACATCAAAAACGACTTTGCAGCCGGCGTAGTCAGTGAAGCCACATATGAAGGAGCAACAGTCTTTGCTAGTTTTGTTCTGATTGCAATCGCAATCGCACTGTTTTTCGTCATCCGAGCTTTGGCACCCAGACTTAGGTTACCAGCAAAAAGAATCTGGCCAACATTCGAAAGAAAACTAAGCTACACGACAGCACAGTCTTCAAGAGACGGCATTACACTTCTCATCTTTTTTGCACTAGTGCTTATCCCGTCGCTTTTTGTGGCATTGCCGGCGTTTACAGCGATTTTGACCGACACGCTACCGAAAGCCTTGTCAGGGGGAGGCGGTTGGGGGCAGTATTGGCAAAGTCTTGTCTTGTCATACTTCTTGGGAGCAACCGTTACCATTTTGAACATTGTCATAGGATTGCCTGTGGCAATCATCATTGCTCGAAGAAAATTCGGAACTATAATGTCCGCAGTGTTAGATGTGCTTGTCAACATCCCATTAGTGGTTCCGTCAATCGCTTTGGGAATCTCGCTCGCCATCTTCTGGAAGACAAGCTTTGCTTTCATCCCAGAACTCTGGCTGTTGATTTTTGCTCACCTTGCGATCACATACCCCTACTTCGTGAGGTCAATGTCAGCAGCAGTAGAAAGAATCAGCATAGACTTGGAGGAAGCCTCAAGAACTCTTGGAGCCAAACCCTTAGCAGTTTTCAGAACAATAATCCTACCCTTGACCAAATACTCGATACTTTCAGGTGCGATAATGGTTTTTACAAGAAGCGTAAGCGAAACAGGTGCAACCGTAGCCGTGGTCACCACGCTAAAGACCGTGCCTGTCGTGCTTGTAGACTGGGTTAAACATCCAGCACAATTCACGTCGTTGGAAACAGGCTTAGGCAGCGGTTTTCTGGTGCTGTTTTCATTCATCATCCTACTGGCACTTAGACTCCTTGTCAAAGGAAAAGGAAGATATTAACATGTCTAATAAACAACCTACAGACTATCAATATCCCTGCAACGCTTACAGAAAATGCGGAGGAAAGCTCACAGTTGCCTGATGTTCGCATAGAGAATGTCACAAAGAAGTTTGGAAGACTTCTCGCTGTAGACAATGTGAGCCTCCATGTTCACGATAAAGAGTACTTCGCCCTGCTTGGCCCAAGCGGGTGCGGAAAGACAACCTTGCTCAGACTTATCGCAGGATTGATTCAGCCCGATGAAGGGAAGATCTTCATCGGAGACAGACTTGTAAACGATGTGCCACCAGAAGACAGAGACATCGGATTCGTCTTCCAGACTTTTGCCCTCTTCCCCCACATGAACGCCTGGAACAATGTCATCTACGGCCCAAGAGTAAAAGGTTTCGACACCAACAAAGCCGGGACTATAGGACACGAAGTGCTTGAAATGGTCAGACTGCACGAACGGCTAGACGCTTTTCCAAACGAACTGAGTGGAGGAATGATGCAGAGAATAGCCGTTGCAAGAGCTTTAGCTGCGGGGGCCAAGCTTTTACTCTTAGACGAACCCCTTGGACAGCTGGATGCAAAAGTTAGGAATGATCTAAGATACGAAATAAAGAGGATGACCAAAGACTTGGGGTTGACAGCTATACACGTAACCCATGATCAGTCTGAAGCCATGGCAATCTCCGACAGGATTGCGGTCATGAAGAAAGGAAAGATCAAACAGGTTGGCACGCCGAGCGAACTCTACATGTCCCCACAGAGCATCTTCGTCGCCAACTTCATAGGGGAATCAAACTTCCTAGAAGGATATGTCGCAGAATCGAATGACAAAGAGAAATTAGTGGAACTTCGCCGTGGCTTAAAGGTTCAAGCTGCCAAGAACGATGTAAAAAAGGGAGAAAGAGTGGTTCTAGCGATAAGACCCGAAGCCTTCATCGTTGAAGAAGGAAGGAGAAACCACAAGAACTTGGTATCTGGCACTATTGAAAGAGTGACCTTTGAAGGAACAAACATACGATACCAGATTATGCTTGAAAATCAGGACATGATAGTCATAGTCAAACCTTCAATGATTGGAGAATGGTTTAAAACTGACGAGAAAGTAACTGTAAGCTTCCCTCCAGAGAAGGCCCACATGTTCCTGTATCCTGAAACCGGACTCAAGGAGGAATTGGCAGTTGAGTGAGTTAATAAAGTGGTTTGCAAGACGACAAGAGACAAAAGCTCTGACAGCTGTTCAGCGTCATCTGGCCTTGACGACGGGAATAGTTGAAGACTTGGAGAAGGCGATAAGGGCAGCAGTCAAAGGAGATCTAGAAGAAATGAAGAACTGCGTTAATAGAGTCTCCAGCGCTGAAAAAGAGGCAGATACGCTGCGCAGAAAGGTTATGGATGAAATATCAACTGGAGAACTCTCGCCGACAGATAGAGAGGACCTGATGGGTCTCGTTAAAAGAGTAGACATGGTGGCTGACTGGAGCAGAGAGTCCACACGCATCTTAGGCGCAATACCAATGGAGTATGTTCCAGCCTCGATCAAGAACGAGTCAGTAGAGATGATCATGAGCGTCAGGGAATGTGCTGTTTCACTTCAAAAATGCGTCAACAAGATGATGACGAAGCCAGAAGAAGCTCTCCAAGCAGCAGACGCGGTGGAACGGGAAGAAGAAAAAGTCGACGATATACATGAGAAAGCGAGAATTCTCCTCGGAAAAGAAGACTTGCCAAAGGCCGGCGTGGCCGTGTTGATAAGTCAACTTTTTGGAGCTGTGGAAATGATAGCTGACTCATGTGAAGATGCATGCGACCAAGTCAGAGTCATAATGGTCAGAAGATGAGATGAAAAAATGACCGAAACTAAAATCAATATATCTGAACTGAAAAGTGAAGGAAGCGACTTAATAAAAGAATTGACGACATACCTAAAGGAGAAGACAAACGCCAAAATTGACACGGGCACAGCTGAACTCGTGTTGAAGGACGAAGAAGCAACTATTTCGAGAACATACTTGCGCGTTCTATTACGGAAGTTCCTCCACAAAAAAGACCTGAAAGACTATTTTAGAGTAATAGGCGGCAAAGAAAACACCTTAATCCTCAAAGGCAAGAAAATACCCGAAGAAGAGTAGCCTCTGCTTCGCTGAAGCGTCAAGCCTTCACACGCCTAACACAAATGATTTCCAGTGCTCGTTATCGCTCTTTTCGCGTTTTTCAAAGCCAATGGCACCCACCCCTATCCCCCTAGTATTCAGTAGAACCTACTCCAATTGATCTGAGGATTGGAGCCCGTTCTTTCTTCTCGTATTTTTTAGTCTTGGGCGCCGTAAGTCCGTATTCCTAAAGACGAAGAAAATTCCTGTCAAGACTATGGCAGCGCCAAAAGCGAATATCGGAGCAGGCACCTCTTGGAAAGCCGCTATGCCCAAAATCGTTGCCCCGATAGGCTCAAGAAAAGCCATAGTAGCCGTCTCAAATGACTTGAGGTTTGACAAAGAAGAAAAATACAGCGTATGGGCAATAGCTGTCGGGAGCAACCCCAACCCTACAAGAGCTAAGCTACTCTGTGCAGCAAATGGAAATCCCGAGATCATATTTCTGGCCGGAACGCTCAAGACTCCCACCACGATTGCCGCAAATGCATAGATCGGCAACATCGTCGAAAGAATATTCATCTGACTCCTGATCTTCTTTCCATAGTTCAGGTAGAAGGCCTCGACAAATGCTGCGGCGGTAGCCTCCAAGTCCCCTTTCAAGGTTGGAGAAACACCTTCCCCAAAGGTCTTTGAAGTTACCGTTTCACCATAAGCAATCAAACAAACTCCTATGAATGATATTGTCAAACCTATCAATGCAAGCCGTGACGGCTTGACTTTGAAAACAAAGCTTGAGACAAGCATTGAGAAAACCGGCGTGGTGCTGACCAGAACCGTAGCGTTCAAGATCGTCGTATCTTTGACCGAAAATGTGAAAAGAATAAAGTGAAGACTTAGAAAAACGCTCAGCCCCAACAGCTCCCTAAGGTTTTTTCTCACAAGACTAAATTGAAAAGACTTCTTAAACACGATTAACACCATAACCAACGCTGCGCAAGCTATGACCAGACGCCAGAATACTATGGAGAACAAGTTCAGGTCCTGCGCAAATCTCACGAAGACTGCTGCTGTTCCAAAGAAGACACCTGCTATAACGCCTTCAGTCAAAGCTTCCCTTCTGGTCCTGCTCTGCAAGCAAACACCTTTGACCCTCAACTTAGTCAGGGTTGAGTAGTTGTCTTGCCACGTTTTCTGAGTCTTCGGAGGTAAATTAGAATCGCAGGTGGGATCGCCGCTACGACGACCATTGCCGCTAAGATCCAGTATAGGAGGAACTCGCCTACTCGACCCTGAATTGACACCTCTCGCGGAGAATGCTGATAAGCGAAGTAAATCCACCTATTGTCTCCGTCGTCGTAAAGCGTATAATTCCAGTATGATGGGTCAACGCCGTCCACTTTTACATTCGGTTCGGTCATCAAAGAATGAGGGATGCGGACTCTGCAGAAGCCAGAAGTCTGAGTTACGGTCCTGTTAGCAACGTGCATCCTGATTGTACTATTTGATTCGAAAAAGACAAAATCAGTTATTGAAGAGTTGGAGACAACATCTACGTCCGAGACGAGCTTTGCTTCAAAAGCCTGAAACATTCCCATGAGAGGATAGTTATCAGTATTGTTTTCGCCAATCACAATGGGTGTGTCGCCTATTCCGTTGTAGTCTTGATCAACGCCGGTGTAGTCGCTCCAGTAGTTGCCTTCGACTCCGTTATCCCAGTGATTTGTCACATAAACAGATGCTTGTCGACCATTGTTGATGATGTTGTTGTCATAAATGATGTTATCCACGGAATCAGAGTCAAGCCAGATTCCAAATAACCCATTGTTGCTGACGTTATTTCCAGTGATAATACAGTTCTGGCAGCCTTCGCCGAGTCCGATACCATCATAGAAGTTCTCAAAGGCCTCGTTCTGCATGATCAACCCGTTCATGGAAGCATTGGCGTTAATTCCATAACCCGTGTTGTTATGCACATAGTTGTTTGAAATTCGAAAGTCAAACGAGTTTGTGACAAGAATGCCTGAACAAAGATTGGATGCAATACTGTTGTGCCTGATCGTGCAGTTGTTAGAGTAACTGGCATAGACTGCGTAGTAATCAGTCATGTCAACTAGAGTGTTCTCAAAGAGCACAGAGTTGTTCGAATGGTCAAGATATATACCCAGAAAGCCGTGCTTCAGCGTGAGCGCTCCTACTAGAACGTCATTGGCGGTAACGTGGATAACTACATCTCCTCCTCCATCAATAACCGTGTTGCTTCTTTCCTGCCCGAAAAGCGCTAATGATTTGCTGACGGTTACGTGCTCAAAGTACGTTCCAGGAGCAACCAGAATGGTGTGTCCATTGAGAGTTTCTGCAGCGTCTATTGCGTCCTGAATCGACGTATAATCTAAACCTGAATTAACGTTGTGAACATGATTGGTGTTGGAAGACTCGACTTCACCGAGGGTTAATCCCATTGGGAGCAAACAACCCAACAAAGCTAGCAAACTCGAAGCAAAAAAAGCTCGTTTGCGTGTGTCCATCTCATACACCGTATTTCGTGCGCTTCAATCTCTGCGAGAGGTTCGTGCAACTCCCGAAGATCGTCAACCTTGGTTCTTGATCCTATTGGACATATGTATCTAATTATTCCTTTTGGTCTAGTAGACTAGCAAATACCAGAAAAGTGGATCAGCCAGCTCATTTCTCAACCGAGACTTTGCTCATTCCTGCTTCTTTCTCTAGCCTGACCACATGATCTGCTTTCTCCGCAAAGGCTTCACTGTGTGTGACTGCGATTGTTTGCTCTACAGCCTTGAACCGTGAAATAGCATCGGCTAATCGGTCTATTGAACCGTCCTCTCTTCCAAGGCTCTCGGTGGGTTCATCAAGCAAGAGCATGCTCAAACCATGACCTGTCCTTGATTGCATTATCAATTGGCCAAGTCCCAGACGATAGGCAAAGGCAAGCAGTGTCCTTTCACCACCCGAAAGGTTTGTCGCCTCTCGCTCAACTCCGTTTTCGCTGAGCACGTATGGAGTGTAGGTATCATCGATTAAAATGTTTAATAGGGGGCCTTCCCCGCCTACAAGACTATCAAGAACTTGTTGGACAAAGTTTCTAAGGACTTTGACGAACTCACTTCTCAGTTTCGGTTGAATGCTTCGGTAAGCGTCACGCATGACACCTATGATCTCAAAAGCCCTCATTATCTTCTGCATTCGCTCGATTTTCTGTTGTGCTTGGTCAATTCTTTCCTTCATTTCGTCCAAACGTCCAGTAAGATCTTTCTTGCGATTCTCTTTTGTACGCAGATCTGACTCCAGCATGTAGTATTGTCTGAAGGCTTGCTCCCTCAGCGCCCTCGCAGCTTCCAGCCTGGAAATGTCAAACCTTCCAAGCTCCTTTGATATAGCATTCAGCTGAACAATCATTTCTCGTTCCTGTGCTCGTTTCTGTTCAAGATCATCATTGAGTTCAGCCAATGCGGCGGTCTCTTCCTTAATGCGGGTCTTGACATCTTCGATTCTTGGAAGTACCACCTGCAGATTCGACAAAGCATTGTTTGCCTTGTTTCGTGATTGCTGCAATTCCATCAAGTCAAGGGTCAGTTGACTTATTCTTCCGTGTCGCCTGTCGTTTTCTTCTTGAATACGCTTTACAAGACCGCTCTTGTAGTTCTCAGTCAAGTTTTGCAGACAAAGCGGACAGATGTTTTCTTCAGCAAGAGAAAAAATCCTCTTCTCGTCTGCTTGAATATTCTTGAAAGCTGCTTCCTGTTCCCCTCTCAAGTCAGATATTTTGTCATCGAACGCGGCTACGCTTCGCCTCAGAACTTCTGCAGGTTGATCGATTGATATTCCGACCTGCTTGAGCTCAACATAGTGAGAACCCGCCAGTGTTTCCATGGTGCTCAAACGTTTCTTCAGGTCCTCAATAGCATTCTTCTCACCCTCGAGTTGTTCAGTCAACGAGACTAGAGCTTCCTGAGCATTTGCCAGATTTGTGGTTATTTCTGTCTCTTTTTGCTTGAGCTTCTCGTTCTGCAACTTGACTTCTTCAAGTTGCTTGAGCTTCAGATCAGTTTCTTCCAGCGTTTTCTTGGCAGCTGTTACCCTCTTCGCCGTATCTTGCATTTCAACTTCAACAAGCGAAAATTCCTCAGCTACCTTGTTGTAGTCTGCACCTAGCTTGTCCATTCCAGCTATGTCAGGATCCCTCTCATATGCTCTTTTTTCGCCTTCGTATTCCTTCTGGTAGCCCGCAAGACTAGCCCAAGCTGTTTCGTAGTCTGACAGGCCAAACAGATCGTCTAGACGTTTCTGCCTCTCCCGTGGTGCAATGTCTAGGAATTCTTTCAAGTGTTCTTGTCGGACCCAGACAATCTCACGGAACAGTTCTTTATCTAAACCTGTTATTGCTTTAAGCTGTTCAGCAACCGCTTCGCTCTTGACACTTGATATCAGGTCCTCTTCTTCGAAGAGTTTCAGTTGATCAGGATCTTGGCTAATGCCTTTTCCTCGTCTTCTCAGTCCGCGTAAAATAGTGTAGGTCTTTCCGTTATGTGCGAATTGAACTTTCACCCTTCCTTGGTTGACGCCTTCACGTAGTAGGTAGTCAAAGCTTCGGCCAATAGGGTCTCCGAACAAGGCGAAATCGATGGAATACAATATGCTTGATTTTCCGCAACCTAGACCTCCGACCAGGCAATTGAAGCCTCTTGCAAATGGCACTGTTGATTCTGCATGCGAGCGTATGTTCTCGAGTTGCACGATTTCAATCCTCATTGTAGGAGTTCCTCCAATGCTTGTTTCACTTTGTCTTCTTGCTTCTTGGTCAAAGGTTCAATTACACTGATCGCAACACGAGCTATTCTCTCCGCCTCTTCCGCACTGTAACGTTCAGAAAAAATCTGCACGAAATACTCGAAGGCCTTCGTTTTCAGATCCGTGAATTTGCTTTCGAAGATCGATCGAACTACCTCTTCTGAAACTTCACTTTCGTGCATTTGGATGACAGGATGTACCAATAAAGCCTTTTCAGCGGCAGATCTAATCTTGGCCACTTCAACTTCAGCCCTGCTTGCTTCGGCAGGCAGGACCCCCTTCAGAACTGGAACAATGACCACTCCGTCTGCGTCAGCTCCTCTAACAAGTTCAACAGACTGTTCGGTGATCTTGGAAGGGCTGACGCCTGTAAAGTCCTGCTCCAACACGACGAATTTACGAACAGATTCAAGTCCTATGAACTCGGCATTTGCAGCCTTTCTTTCATTTACCTTAACATGGTAAAATCCCTTTTCAATGTTTGCTTCAACATAGTCTGTAGTTTCAATGCATCCGCTGTAGACCATGATCCCTGTCTTGAACCTCTCTTTGTAACGCTCATGCACATGACCAGCAGCATAATAATCAAAACCATCAGGAATTAGTTCAGGCGGAGCCTCAGCCTCCATGTATGGGGGTTTCACGGCGGGAAGATCTAGAGCCATGTGAAATACAAAGATGTTGAACAGAGACATGTCTGGTGTGGGCCTGTTCTGTTCCATGAACATTGGAAGAAATTCTTCAGTTTTGTGTCTGGTTCTGCAATTGGGCACACCATATACATAGCAGCAGTCTGGCTTTCGCCAACAGGCTCCTTCATGCCTAGGCAAATGGTAGATCAGTCCAGCGCTGTCTAGGGGATGCAGTATTGTCCCCGTCACATTATTGGGAGCTGAGTCATGTGAACCATCAACTGTCAGAATCGGGATCCCAGCTTCGCGAAGGCGGCTGAAGTTTCTGATAGCATTTTCCAAAGTGGCGTTTGATGGACGCGCCTGGTGGAACAGATCTCCAGCTATGATTATGAAGTCTGGCTTTAATTCAATGCTCTTATCGACCAACTCCCGAAAAGCCCTGTCAAAGTCTTCACGTCTTGCTTCCAGACCGTACTGTGAATAGCCCAAGTGTAAGTCAGCCGCATGGATGAAGCTGAAAGCTTTCACAGATTTTCCTTCCTCAATATGAGCAGGCAGACGTACTTGAGGTAACGATCTGCCACTACCGCTAAATCTTTACAACACCTTTACTTGTAACTTTTGCTTCCCTCACGAGAAACCTCTTGCCCAGAGCAAGGATTCCGTTCTTACATCATATTCCCTCTGCGAACAGTTTCCCATGAAAGCGGATTCCAGTTCAATCGAACCACTGCAAAAACTATAACTACAACTCAATAGTCAGTTGACTCATCCTGTCTCAGATTCAGGCGAAGAATATGGCACAAAGATCCTACTACCGTCTTTTTCTCATCATAGGCGTAATCTCCCTCGTTGCTGTTTTGGGCGGTTTCATAGGGGTCTACCTTCTGTTTTGGGCGTTGAGTATTTATGGTGTGTGGGTGTACGTGTCCATAGGGATTGTTATACTTGGACTGTGCGTCATCTGGTACATCATTGAATCACACAAGGAAAAACAAGTGGAACCGCCTGCTGAACCAGATACGGCAGATTGAATGAGTAGTGTGCATTTTCTTGCCTCCGATGACTAGCAACAAGGAAACACATAAGCGACCCACAGACAGAGTCTAAACTGTCAAAAGGCGCGACCACATGAAGTGTGAGAAATGCGGACTAGACACATTCCTGCCTTTCAGATGCCAGTACTGCGGAGGCTGTTTCTGCCCTGAGCATCGGTTGCCCGAAAACCATCAATGTCCACAAATCGAACAGGCGCGCATACCAAAAGAGGAAATGCAGCTTGAGACACGTCGAAAGCAGCCATCGTACGAAAACACACTTGTCTACCCGTCAGTGGAGACAGCAAAGAAACGATTCGCGTTCAGCCACAAGGAAATCACCCATCTAGCTGTAGCGGTATTGCTGGTGATTAGCGTGGGGCTCAATCTTCAAGGCATGGTGTACAATGATTCTGGCGTGCTGGCTCTGCTCTCAGTGATGTTTGCAGTGTCTTTTCTTGCTCATGAACTAGCTCACAAGACAATGGCACAAAGACATGGCTTGTGGGCGGAGTTCCGACTTACGTTGATAGGTGCCATGTTAACATTGCTTTCCGTTATTTCCCCGATCATAAAAATCATAGCTCCGGGCGCAGTTATGGTAAGCGGATCTGCAGACAAGAAAGTCATTGGAAAAACATCAATTATCGGACCAACCGCAAACATCTTTCTAGCTTCGATAATGTGTGCAGCTTCTGTTGCTCTGATGCATAACTGGACGTTTCCTGTCATCGCCTTCTATAACGCTTGGCTAGCCATTTTCAACCTCATTCCTATTGGAATACTTGACGGTTTCAAGGTTTTCGTCTGGAACAAGAGAATATGGGCCCTCGCCTTCACAGCTAGCGTGGTCGTTGGAGTAATCTCTTATCGTCTTTTGTTTTAATAGTGCTGGCAAGAAAGCATTTATAACTTGTTTGTATGAAGTAGCTTGAACTGGTGACAGCTTTTAGGTAGAAGTAGGATGGTTAACAGGGACAGACATGACATTACGATCGAAATTCTGAGAAAAGCAACTCTAAAAAGAAAAAAACACGGATCATGAGAGATGTTAGTTTGTCATACCTGCAAGCAAAACAGTACTTGGACAAATTGGCTAATGAGGGATTATTAGATCTTGATGAAAAAGGAAACTTCGAGACAACCAAGAAAGGGTTGGAGTTTCTCGAAAAATGCTCTAAGTGTCCATTGTTCAAATGGGAACCAGAAAGATAAAATGCCTATTTCCAGACTAAAGAAGTTCTATAGTCACATGAACTTCTTCAGGAACTCGAATTCGCATGATCCGTCGCATAACACGTTCTTCCGCGTCTATGTCAATCAGGCGTTTGTGAATTCGCATTTCCCACTTATCCCAAGTTGAAGTCCCCTCACCACAGGGAGATTTCAGAACAGGAACACGCAGCCGCTTAGTAGGTAAAGGAACTGGCCCGTTGATTTTAACTCCAGTCTTCTGGGCGATAACTTTCAGCTCCCCACATACTTCTTCGAGTTTTCTGTAGTCCGTGCTTGTTAAGCGTATTCGTGCTTTCCTAACCAACCCCATCAATCCTAAAGCTTCTGCGCCTAAAGAGATTTATCAGGTATCTACCTTAGACAACTGACCGGAAATAAAAACCTATCGAAGCAGATCAAAGCAACAAACATAACCCAAGCAGGAAATGACCATGAAAGAGGCAAAGTTCCACGTCAAGGGAATAATCCTAGACCTAGATGGCACACTTGTAGATTCAAAGGAAGCATACTCAGAAGCGGCAAAAGCGGCTTTCTCAGCATTCGGGGTCGAAGGAATAAACAGCAAGACAGTAATTGAAATTCCGAAGAGGTTTGAACAGGGTATTCCGTTCGACGATTTGGCACCGGGAATTAACGTAGAGAAGTTCCGAAGAATATACCTCAGGGCTTACTACGATGCGACAGCGGTCAAGACAAGACCATTTCCAAACATAGCGAACACTCTCAAGAGACTTTCAGAAAAGGCGAAGCTTGCATTGACTACGAGACGCAATGTTCCAAGGAAAAAAGTTGTTGATCAGTTGGAAAAACTCGGATTGGCAAGGTATTTCCAAGCTGTCGTGACAGCAGGAGACATGGTTAATCCTAAGCCTTCACCAGATGCGATCATAGAGTGCGCAAGAAAAATGGGCCTAAAACCAATTGACTGTGCAGTTGTCGGAGACTCTGTGGTTGACGTAGAGGCAGGAAAACGTGCTGGAGCCAAGACGGTTGCAGTCTTGTCTGGAATCTTTTCTCGTGAGGAACTGCAAGGCGAAAAACCTGACCTGATCTTAGAAAACGTCACAAAGTTGCCAGATTTCTTAGAATAACCCTAAAACTGACTTTTAGAATATTTCTAGAAAGGAAATATAGCTGAAAATTAGTGAACAAAGTTATAGAAGCAATCACGAATAAAGCTTATTAAAAGCGCGAAGGTGTAGTTTCAGGTGGAGAAGGCTTCGAGAGGGAGTACCAGTGAACGTTGTTGAAACATTGCTGTCAGAAAAACTCATGGAGAAAAACCCTCTCATTGATGTTTTAGCCGCGGACAGAAAGGTACTTCAGATAGCCTGCCAAGACCTCACAAACTATCTCAAGGTTCATTGGGGACTCATTGGAAAAGAGGCAAGCGAATGTGAAGTTGTAGAAAGACTTGAGAAGATCTTTGAAGACACACCAAAAGAGCTTGAAGAGTTCTTGAGTGTCTGGACTGGGATCTGGCTAAGAAAGTGGAAAGAACGAGTCAAACTTCTGATCGGCAATGAGAATTCGAAGAGATGGAACAACGTCACAAAAATCCTCAATAATGCCGAACCAATATGGGCGAGGCTTTCTAATCGTCTGGAAATGGAAGATGTTGTCGTCTCCACATTAATCAAGAACGGAGAGATATGTGGCACATCAATCCTTGCGGAAAACCTATTAAAGATGGAACTTGGCGATGACAAGAAAAAGTATCCAAGCGAAAAAGAACAAGTTCTGAGTGTTGTCAACAACTCCCTGAGAAAGGCAAGAGAACTAACACAAAGCAAGGGTCCATTGATATTCGTTAAAGTGGACAAAGGTTACTACCAATCAACCCAATAGGCAAAAAGACATCTTAGCGAATTCTTTCTCTATGCAGGTTCTTGGTCCGCCACGAGTATCTCTTGATAACCGTTGTTTTTCCATAACCGCAGGCTGCGCACCTTTTCTCAGTAACGTTGTATGACCTTCTGCCGCATCGCCTGCACTTTATATGGAGTGTTTTGCCTTGGCGTTTACCAAATGAGGGCGTTCCTTTTCCCAAAACTGTCACCTTGGAGGTGGCGAGATTAGAACCACATTATCTCCTCGGACTATTATCACACCGAGTTTTCTGACATTCTCTGAAGTGGTCGTATCCTCTGTTTCCTCTAGAACCAAGTTAAGATGCTGATCGAACCCTTTGAGCCTTCCACGCAGGCTTTTGCCACCTTTCAACCTTACAAGTACGATTTTTCCGAGGTTTTGCTCAAGGATCTCAGTCGTCATTTCGCTCAATTTGGACCCTCAAATCCAACCAGTTATGCCTTTTATACTCAAGCTTATACATTTAAAGCTATCTAAGAGATGGGCAAGATGCCCGAAAAACACAAACGATATTTCTTGAAAGCGAAGGAATCAAAAAACCTTCTAAGAAAGGCGTCGGAAAATCTCAAGACTGATCTGGAGCTGCTTTTCAAAAACAGGGGAGATGTTGAAGTCGTTGAAACCGAAGTTGGTCAAATTCTTCTCATAGACGGAAAGCCACTTCTAGTCAAATCAGGCGAACACATTTACCCAACGTTGAAGTTCGATGAATATTTCCATTCAGCCACCAAAGTTGTTGTGGATATGGGAGCAGTCCCGCACGTGTGTAAAGGTGCCAACATCATGGCACCTGGGATCAGACGTTTCGAAGGCCAATTCGACAAGAACAGTATCGTTTTTATTGTGGACGAGAGATATGGCAAACCCATCGCCCTCGGCACTATCCTTTACGATGTCGAAGACGTGAAACATGTCAAACAAGGTATCGTTGTCAAGAACATGTACTACGTAGGAGACAGGACGTGGAATGTCCTCAAAGAGCTGACCTCGGCGCGATGATGAAGACTTGATCTGAACTTTGAATTCATAAAACGTTTTAATAGTTCAATCTGCATTAGGAATTCGGACGTGGAGTTAAGAAAAACTTAAACTCTTGAAAGGCAGATAAAAAGGGAAAGAGTGGACCATCTTGCCTGGACTGCGTATACTCAGGAAATCCAAGAAGGAAGTGAAGGAGGTCGAAGTTAAGGGCAGCTCTGGCAAGACGTATCTCAAAGCGATGCCTCTCCGTGACTTATCGGAGTTGGATTCTGTAAAGACAGAAGTCAAGTCAGGAAACATCCTGATCCTGAGGATCACGCCTCTGGCGAACAAGAGTATTGACGACGTCAAACGCGCCGTGAATGAACTGTGCGAGTTCGCTGAATCTGTCGGAGGGGACATAGCGAGGCTAGGTGAAGAACGGGTTGTTGTTTGTCCTCCCAGCGTGAAGATCTGGCGAGAGAAAGTACCGGTTTCTAACGAGCCTATACCTACAGCAGCCTAAAAGTCTCCATCAAAGCTGGCGCAAAAGATCGAACTTCACATCTTCTTTCAATGAAGTTGGCCATGCCTAGACATTTTGCTCTTTCACCATGGCACACGATGACCCTTTCAGGCTTAGGTCTCAGATGAGTTATGTAGTTGAATATTTGTCGCCTATCTGAATGCCCCGAGAAACCCTCTATCGATTCTACACGCAATCTGACTTTCACGATGTCCATTTTTCCTTCAGAAGTCATCAGTGTGACTTCGGTCAAGCCCTTCTGGACTCTTCTTCCCATGGTTCCCTCGATCTGATAGCTAACGAAAATAATCGTGTTGTTCTCATTGTCAGCCACGCTTTTGAAATATTCTATCACTGGGCCACCTTCGAGCATTCCTGACGTTGCCATTATAATGCACGGCTCACCTTCCACTATTTCCTGACGAACACTTGGATGCTCCACAATTGTAAAGTAGTCTGACTGGAATGGATTCACTCCGTCGTGAAGTATGCTGTTGCGCACCTCTCTTCCCAAGTATTCAGGATAGGCTGTGTGGATTGCTGTGGCTTCTGAAATCATGCCTTCGATGAAGACAGGAGCCTCTTTCATCATCCCGCGTCTCATGTAGCCGTCCAGGACAAGCATTATTTCCTGAGCTCTGCCAACCGCTGGAACAGGAATGAGAACCTTGCCCCTGCGTTCCAATGTTTCATTTACGATCGCTGTCAGACGCTCCTCAGCTTCGACACGTGAGGGCATGATATCATCTGGACCGCCATAGGTGCTTTCAGTGATAACCGTCTCAACTCTTGGAAACTCTGTTGTCGCAGCTTCCAATAGCATAGTCCTTGAATATTTGTAGTCACCCGTGTAGACGACGTTGTGCAGACCTTCACCGACGTGGAGATGAACCATTGAAGACCCTAGAATATGTCCAGCATTGTGGAGGGTTAAACGAACGTCTGGAGCAATGTCTGTTACCACACCATATCGTAAAGGAAGCGTATGTAGAACACATTCTCGCACATTTTTTTGATCATAAAGTGGTGTTGTACCCTGCTTGCCAGCCACATCCAAATAGTCAAGCTGAAGCAGCGTCATCATGTTTGAGGTTGGACCTGAGCAGTATACAGGTCCATCGTACCCATACTTGTACAGAAAAGGCACCAAGCCACAATGATCTAAGTGAGCATGACTTATGACAACGGCATCCAAAGATTCAAGCTCGAACGCTGGGTTGTCCAGCCTGGGAAAAGCCTCGAAAGGCCTTGAGGAACCCGGGTTAACTCCGCAGTCCACTAGTATGCTGCTTTCCCGAGTTTGAACAAGGAATGCAGACCTTCCGACCTCCTGAACTCCTCCGAGCGCTGTTATCCTAACATCGCCAACTTCGAAAGCTTTAGGTCTAAAAATCCTCTCGCCTATTGTGCGAAGTATTCGTTCTCTTTCCTTGCTCTCCGAGTGAAGATAATGCCGCATGTGAGCCACAATTTTCGAACGCAATGGAGGACTCCTCAAAACGTGTGGGCGCCACTTCGTCCGCCTAATGATCTCTTGGAGTACCGCTCCATTCTTTCCGATTACAAGGCCAGGCCTCTTCGCGTCTATTATTATCTCTCCTAGGCTTGGGTCGAAATTTATGTCTGTTACCTCTGCTTCAGCTGGAACTATATCCTTAGCTATCTTTTCAGCCTCAACTTCTTGAAGTCTCACCGAGGGGTCAGAACGAATCACTATACGTTTTCTTATCACGCCGACTATGTTGGCAATGACGCTGCTTTGCTCAACCAGTATTTCAGGTCTCTTAGTATAGACGGCAAGCGTCGAGCCTTCGTACTCTATTCTAGTTACCTCAGCCTCTTTGGGAACATGTTCCAGAATGTATTGACTGATTTCGATCTTTCCTCTGTCAGAATTCTGAGGCACTATTATTACTTCCTCAATCCACCAAAAGCTGCTTTTTCTCTTTTTCACTCAGGTCTCTGTAACCCTTGGCGTCGATGACAGCAACGTTGTAACTGTCTCCGCTCGCTGAGTCGCGTTTCATTGCAGCATTGACAGCCTTGACTATGACTGGCAGCATCTCTTTGACAGGGACTCCTTCCTTAAACCTATCCTCCAAAATGCCATAAGCAACTGGTGAACCTGAACCAGTAGAAACGCACTTCTCCTCAGTAAGACTGCCGAATGGATCTATTGAGAACACATGGGAACCAGTACTGTCAACACCACCAACCAACACCTGTGCCAACAAGGGTACGTATCTAGCTGAAAACAGCAGGTTTGCAAGCAGTCTTGCAGCTGAACTCACAGGTAAGGGTCTGCCCAATTCAATCTTGTAAAGTTTGGCATTTGTCGTCAGCACATCGACGGCCCGTTGAGCATCTGCGAGGCTTCCAGCGATAGTCATGGCCAAATGATCGTCTATTTGGTACACTTTTTTCCCATGTTTGTGGGCTACATAACCGCCCATAGTAACACGAGTATCTGAAGCTAGTATCACTCCGTCTTTACACACGACGCCTATCGTCGTTGTTCCTATTAACGCTAATCGATTTACGACATCATTATTTGCCATTTTGTTTCTCTCCTAAAACCCAAGGACGTCCGCGAATTACTTCGCAAGGAAGCAGCATCATGTTATCATTGCCAAGAGATTTATTAATATTGCGCTTGAAGGTTCTGTAAAGTCCTTGTCGGATGCGAGCCCATGTAAAAAATCGTCGGAAAAGCTTTTCTTGCAAGATTTACTGTTTTCTATCTACTCCTTTTGTGCA
>Ga0315296_10000791_pt1 | contig 28311 bp, 27 predicted proteins | sample YL17G14_18_MG_FD_203921 | JGI IMG/M metagenome (GOLD analysis project Ga0315296, IMG submission 203921) | Sediment microbial communities from Yellowstone Lake, YNP, Wyoming, USA - YL17G14_18 | ecosystem: Environmental > Aquatic > Freshwater > Lake > Sediment | place: USA: Wyoming | collected... | reverse complement strand
TCAATTGGCTTGGCATTCGGTGTGTACTCGATCAATTCCTACTTTGACTCAAGGTATCTTCCATTCGGACCGACCATCATTGCAGGCATCCTAATCTACGTGGGCACTTTGATGATATTTGGCGGTGTGATCCTGAATTCCATTCAGTCGTTGGCTGCACGGCTTGATGATAGAAACGCAAAGTGAGCGAAACTCACTAGGGAAGGCTCTGGTTGGTGCAAAGAGCAGTCTAATGAATTTCCCATGAATAGAGGGAGTTCTGGTCACCGAGGGAACTGGTTTCATAAGGACCAACCTTGTGAACATGTTTTTCCACTAGATTCTTGCGAGGATTTGCAGAGAATGCTCTAGAAAGAGGAGCATGAGCAAACAATCCAATCAACGGTGAACGTCGAAGTGAAGGCTGATGCAAGTCCTTGGCTCTTAGAGGGCGAGATAAGGAGACATCATTCTTCAAATATGCAGGCAAATGCATACAGGTCGCGCTGAACAAAATGAAGGTTCTTCTGGTCAACCCTCCCCAAAAGACAAAATGTCCACAGCCTCCACTCGGCCTGGCAATGTTGGCGGCAGTCCTTGAGAAAAAAGTAGACTCGGTTCATATTCTGGATCTTGCCGCGCTGGGCATGTCTGATGAATCGCTCATCACCCGGATTAGTCAGGAGAAACCAGATATCGTTGGCATAACAGCAATGACACCTACGATAGACAATGCATTGAACGTAGCCAAGAAAGTCAAGGAGACAGATGGAGACATTCAGGTCATTCTCGGAGGAGCACATGCAACGCTCCTTCCTGAAGAGACGCTACGAGGCTCTGCAGATATTGATGTGATTGTCTGTGGCGAGGGAGAGCAGACGACCCCTGAAGTTGTCAAAGTCCTGGAGGAGAACTCTGATCATTTGAACCAGGTTGCGGGGATTGCCTACAGACAAGGAACTGGGGTGAGAACCAATCCATTGAGACCACCCATACTAGATTTGGATTCCTTGCCTTTCCCTGCATTCCACCTGTTGCCCATAGGCAAATATCGATTGCACCCTCCATTCGGCAGACAAATGCCAATCATGCCAATAATAACGAGCAGAGGATGCCCCTATCGGTGTATCTTCTGCTCAAAGTCTGTCTTTGGACACAAGTATCGGAGCAATAGCCCCGCATATGTTTTGGATCAGATTCGACTCCTGAGCGAGAGATTTGGTGTCAAAGAAGTGAAGTTCTATGACGATTCGTTTACATTGGACAGAAAACGAGTTGCCACTATCTGCGCACTGTTGAAGGAACAGCACCTGGACATTCCTTGGACATGTGAAACCAGAGTGAACTTGGTTGATAGAGACCTCCTTAAGACCATGATGGAGGCTGGATGTTACATGATTGAGTATGGTGTAGAGTCCGGGAATCCTCAGATTCTGGAGAACCTTAAGAAGGACATCACGTTAGAGCAGGCAGCGAGAGCTTTCGAATGGACTCATGAAGCTGGGATTGAGACTGTCGCGTATTTCATGATAGGATCTCCTGGAGAAACACGCGAAACAATTGAAGAGACTATTGGATTCGCGAAAAAGCTTGACCCGGATTTTGTTCAGTTCTCAACAGCCACACCATATCCCGGGACTGAGCTCTACCGCATGTTTCTCGAAGAAGGGTTCATGCCCGAACAATGGAGTAAGTATGTGTATGCTGACTTGAGGCCTGATGACAACCCTGCCTTTGAGACCAAGAACCTGACCAGGGAAGAGTTGAGAGAATGGAACAAGAGGGCCTACACCTCTTTCTACCTGAGGTGGACCTACGCTTCGAAGAGACTGGCCAAAACTACCTCTCCGGGCGAATTGAGAACTAATCTTGCTGGCCTTCGCATGCTTATAGATTTGGTCAAGTGATTTGGACAATACTCATCCATCTAGACGATGGCATTAGAGATACGGAGGCGATTCATCGTGACTCTCAAGTATACGAGGAGCCCCGCGAACGAGTCGCGATATTTCCCTAAGATCTTCAAGAAGATCAGAGCTACGAGGACGCCAGCAGAATCTGTGGTCGTTGACAATGGTTATGATACTGAGAAAATCGTGATTCATTCGGCTGATTCGACACCTCGACGATAGAATGAACTGGAGTGGGTGCCGATCCAAGAATCGTAGTGGGAACAACAGGGCAAAGGGAAGAGATGCTGCTCTGACAGAAGAAAGGTCACCGCTAGCTAGTCTATGCCTGTACCGTCCGCACTACTGAGGCCCTGGCGATGGAATTGTGTGTACTAGCACAGCGGACTCTCTAGCGACACAGGGGGGCTAGCTCTGAGGGCGCCAACCCACAATAGGAAGAGGATTGAATCCGTCTTCTTCCCCCCATCATTGGTTTCAATGAGGCACTACCAAGGATTAAACGCCTTCTGGATACACTCTAGAAATAGAGTGCCCTTCGTCGTTCAGATGTCCATGTTCAGTAGGAAAACGCGATATTTCTCGAATAATCTGTTGGCTATGCCGACGATGGCTGATTCACGAAGGGGAAAAAAGGTGACACCTCCACGAAGGCTTTGCACCAGCTCTTTGTCATGTCTAACTCGCAAGTCTCGGACAATTCTCCTCTTGCGCAGGACATGGCCAGCATGCCTCAACAAGGAACCATAAGCAGCAATCTTCTCCACATACCAACCTCCAAAGAATGCCTCTGCTAGGACACCAAGTTCAACGGCTATTGCCAAGGGAGAAATCGCCAAGATAGTCCGCTTTCGGAAGACTATGAGCATCGTGAGAATTCTATTACGTTCGAGAAGAAAGTATCGTTGAGGAGATTCCTTAAAACGGTATTTGTGATACACAACAGAACTTGGCGAGTAGCGAGAATCATAGCCGGCCAGCTGGGCGCGAAGACCAAGTTCAACGTCCTCAAAGTACATGAAAAAGAGATCATCAAAGCCACCAATTCCTTCTAGGCATATCCTGGTATATACTGCAGCACAACCACTCGCATATGGTATTTTTCTGGGCATATCATTTGGCGGAACTAGCTCCATGTATCCGTTTGGCCAAGAAAAGAGGAGAATGTTGGCTTCGTTACCGTGGGAATTCACTCGTTCTCTGCAATCATAGAGCATCATCCTAGCCTGACATGCCCCCGCCAAAGGGACTGATATCAACTCCGAGATGGCGCAGGACAGAAACGATGGGTCAGACAGCGTGTCTGGGTTAACGAATGCAACGTAGTCGGACGTTAATCCTTCGATCCCCTCATTACATGCATGACCAAAGCCCATATTCTCCTTGTTCTGGATGACCTTGACTTCAGGGAATTTGGAGCGGATCAATTCCACAGTAGAATCTGTAGAAGCATTGTCGACCACTACTACTTCTGGCCTTACAGACTTTTGAGAGAGAATCGATTCGAGGCACTCAAGTATGTCGGGCGCGTTGTTGAATGTCACAATCACGACACGAACACAAGTGTCCATAGAGTCTTACAAGGCATACTTGAGCGCGCTAATATAGACTTTGGTGGCCAGGATATCTGAGCTTGTTGAAAATACCAGGAAGAGCAACCCATCTCCAGAATTGCTCCTCTTACTCGTTCGTCAGACTTCAGCGCTACTGGATTCTTGGTTTCGACCCTCAGGATCTCGCTGCAGCTCCGCTCCTTTGAACATCGAATCTCCGCGAAAAACCTCCGTTCGTTGTCAATGGCTGTTGAAAACTGACCATTTCCAGATTCCTCAGGAGAAATGATTCGTTCTCTTGTTGCCGGAGGGAACTCCATTTGCCATACAGGCGGTCGCGAAACATAAGAAGGCAACTGATATGCGGCAGGTTGACATAGTGATTTATCCCCCATTGACTATCTACGTCGTTGAATGAACTAGGGGCGATTAGATCGGGGGAGACATCGAAGTGACAATAGAATCTCTCAAACCTCCAGTTGAGAAGACTAGCTCAGAGAAAACCGAAGAGAATTCTGAATCAAATGCAATTGGCACAAAAGAGAAGACTGGCAAACGACGATCGACTGTTGTAATTGTCCGCTCAAGGGCAACTGATCCTACTGTCGAGAAGTTTGCGGAGTCGCTCTCCAAGAATGGGTATGAAGTCGATATCCTCCTTTGGGATAGGGGTATGGTATCCTGGTCAGCAGTTGACAAATCATATCGAATTTCCAGATTCAACTTCAAAGCACCACAGGATGTGATTGGCGCATTGTTTTATCTGCCGATTTGGTGGACATTTGAATTCTGCTTCCTGTTGAAGAGAAAAACTGATTTCGTTCACGCATATGATCTCGATACTCTACCCCCAGCTGCGCTAGGCAAACTAGTGAAGCGGAACAGGCTGTTCTACACAATTGGCGATTTCTATGCAAATAACCTGCCCGAGGGACGTCCGTATATTGCGAGGAGGTTAATCAGAAACCTAGTTGCCTCCGTTGAGAAGTTCGGAACCAGGTTTGCGGATGAATTGTTCCTGGCAGATGATTGCAGGCGAGACGAACTAGGGGTAGGAGTCCGGCCAAGTGTCCAAATCATGTACAACTCACCCCCGGACTTCTCCTGCAGGACGCCCGGAAATGAATCAGGAATTAGCAGCGATGTGACTGTTTTCTACTGCGGCGTGATATCCAAATCGAGGGGACTGGAGCACATGATACGGGCGGTACAGGGCTTGGACGGAATCAGGCTTGTCATTGCAGGTGCAGGTCCGGATTCCGAAACAATCCGAACTCTTTGCGGCAATCAGCGCGGCGCGTCCTTTCTTGGTTGGCTTCCCTCGTACGAAGAGGTAATAGTCAATTCCATGAAAGCGGACATTCTATTCCGCTTCAGTGATCCAAAGGTCCCAAAAACATACTATGAGAGTCCCAACAAACTCTTCGAGGCAATGATGTGTGGCAAGCCGATTATTGTAAGCGATGGCAGTTCAATGGCAAGAATAGTGACCGAAGAGAATTGCGGAATAGTCATACCATATAGCAATGTTCGAGCCATAAGAGAGGCTGTTTTGACGCTAAAATCAAATCCGGAACTAAGAAAGCGGCTCGGAGAGAATGGCAGAGCAGCGTACGAGAGGAAGTATTCGTGGGCGATCATGGAGAAGCGTCTAGTCGATGCATACGATAACGTTTCGGTTACCTTGAACAAATCTGGACGTTGAATTGATGAACATAGTGAATATCCTAATCTTTCATGGGCTCTCTCAGCCAATATGTAGCGGCCAAAGCCGCTACAGGAACCTGACGGATCGCCTTGCGGTTCGAGAAAACAAGATAGTTGTAATTGAACCTGAAGGCTTCAAGGACGAAAATGACAATGAATCGATTGAAATCAGTACATACAAAGAGCTCAAGTTGCCACGAAGTGCTCTGTAAAAACCCTTGAAAAGCGACATCCTGGAAAGGGATAAACATCGGCACAGTATGGCCCCTCCCGGGAGTCAAGCCAGCTCCGTGTCAAGAACCTTGACTCCAGGGATGGGATCAATCTAAGGTAGAAATCGAGGGCGGCTTCTGTAAAGAAAACCCAAACCATCGACAAGCAGCCATTCGACGAGTCACTGTTCTTCGCCAATGGAACGGTAGGTGTGCGATTGCCGCGGCATGGTAAATGAGTCTCCATCCTGAGAATTGATACTCAACAGACCGAGACCCTCGAACATCTAGATTGGCAGATGAACAACTGGAGATCATAAGGATTAGTTGTGATAAGCATGCGAATCAGTCGAGCACGCATGCTTTATGGTCTTCTCGCCAGTTCTCTCTCCACAAGGTCGCAGATTATGTGGCCAGCAACGATGTGGGCTTCCTGTATCCTAGGCGTATCACTACTCTCAATGAACAACACTTCATCCGCCACTACAGCGACCTTAGAGAGCCGATCCTCACCAGTAAAGGCAACAGTGTTGATGGACCTCCGACTTGCAGCACTCAATGCTCTCACGACATTTGGTGAATTACCACTTGTGCTTAGGGCAATCAGCATGTCGCCATTTCTTCCATGAGCGTAGACCTGGCGCTCAAACACGGAATCGAAACCCACATCATTAGCTTGCGCCGTCAAAACTGAAGTGTCCGCCGTAAGCGACAATGCGGAGAATGGACCTCTGTCTCTCCTGAATCTGCATACAAGCTCTGCGGCAATGTGCTGTGCTTGAGAGGAGCTCCCCCCATTGCCGCACAACATCACCTTCCCCCCGTTCTTGTAGCATCTCACCATCATGTCGGCAATTCCCTGTAGCTTCTGAGCTTCGATCCCTCTGATTGTCTTGGCGCTCTCCTTGAGAGAACACTCTATCAGAGCAAGACCCTTCTTAGAACTCATTGTTAGTCCTCCAGACAGTTAGTCCATCTTTGACAAAAGAGAATGGCTTCGGCTCAGCGCCCATCGAGTGCATTGCTCTCTCAACCTCATGCTTGGTCTTGTAATTGCAGTAAAGCAGCAAATACCCACCACCTCCGGCGCCAAGGATTTTCCCACCAATCGTCCCGTTCGACCTCGCCATTTTGTACAATGCATCTATGCGCGGATTGGTTATCCCCTTGGTCATCTTCTTCTTTGTCTGCCATGCAGTATCTAGCATCACACCGAATTCATCGAAGTCACCTTTCAAAAGACAATTCTTCATATCTAGAGCCATCTTCTTCTGCTCGTGCAGAGCCTCAACATTCTTCCCGTCTTTGAAATCCTCAACCTGGCGCTCAATGATATTGGCCGATAGTCTCGTGCCACCCGTGTAGCATAAGAGCAGATGGCACTCGAGCTCCTTAATGTTATCCTGGCTTATCCGCAGAGGGTTCACAATGACTCTCCCATCCTTCGAGAACTCGATGTAGTTGAACCCGCCAAAAACAGAGGCGAATTGATCCTGGTAACCTCCCTTGATTCCGAGCTCGTTGCGTTCAATCTCGTACGCGAGCTCGGCGACCTCATACTCACCCATGAATCTGCCAAGCCAGTTGTTCAACGCACCTATCAAAGAAACAACGACTGCAGAAGACGATCCCAGACCACTTCCTGGAGGTGTATCTGTATGCATGAAGAGCTGCGCCCCGCTTCTCAGTCTGATATCTCCAATCTTCTTCAAGGTTGCCTTCACGAGGTCATTCTTACCATCATAGGCAAAGTGCTCCAGCTTCTCATCTGTGCCAAAATCTAGAGATATCAACCTAATCCCTTGCCTGGCTGAAGAGAGGTAAGTGTGAGCATACCAGTTTATCGTAGAGTTGATGACCGCCCCTTCGAATTGCTGAGAGTACTCGGCGATATCAGTTCCTCCTCCTGCGAAGCTAATCCTGAGAGGGGCAATAGATCTGACAATCATATCGCTGCGAGAAGTGCTTGGGCACTAATAGTCCTTTCTGCACTGAATTCATTGTCATTTTCTGGCTACTAGCAGACCCGCCAGATTGATAGGCTCGCCAGAATACAACCTCTTCGTTGCGGTGATCCGAAAACCATTTCGTTCTACATGCAGCGGAATGTCTCGGACGATGTCACTATTCCAGTTGTAAAGCCTGCCGAAAACATTCTGGATTGAATAGAAAGGTTCGACTAGGACTATGCCTTTTCTGACCACTCTGTGCATTTCCTTCAACGCCTGTCCAACGGACAGAGGCATTTGCTCCAGAGCGTAGCACGTATACGCAACATCGAAGCTCTCGTCAGCAAAGGGCAACATCTCGGCACATGCTATGCTCGGAAGAATCTCTACTGTGCCAGCCCGACGTACCATTTTCCGGATTCGGTTTGGGCACAAGTCTATTCCACAGACATCTTTCTCGGGCGCATTTTGTTTTATGTGCTTGAGGTAGTAGCCTTCTCCACAACCGACCTCAAGAATCCTGGAAACATCCGGTCCAAAATCCTGAATGCATGAATCGAAAACCTTGCTAACGTATTCATAGCCTCGTTCAAGCCGGTCGTGAACTAGTATGACCTTTCCATTGTCAGGTACCAAATAGGTCGTGACTTGGTCCCAATTGTTGGTGCTCGGCTCGTACTGTGCTCTGACCAAATCCCAAGTTCTGCGAAGACGGTTCTTAGGAGATATCCTCGCGAGAATGTGATACCCAACCACCGATGCAAGTTGAAATGCAAGATGCGGAATAGAGTTAGCTTCAATCACCAATCGACGACGATCGCCGGGAAAATCATAGCAGTTCGTTGAAGAGTGCGGACGGGAAGCAGTCTCTTCGGCTATGACGACACTATCCGTTTGAGCCATCTTCCTCCTCACGATCAATTATCGACGCTCCTGATACTTAAGGAATTGGCCTTCTTGTAGCAGATCGTGTTCTTTGACTGCCCAGCTTATTGAACCAACTTCAGCAAGAATGTGTGAGAAGGCATATCGACCTCACGCCGACCTCCTCCTCACGTTCAGCAAATGACTTTGCCATTGCTCAGGAGCTGGTCTCCCGCTGGCTAGAGGTAGATCGTCGTATTCTCTCCGACCACTAGTCTCTGACTCTTCGGAGGGAGCCCGTTGGCGTTCAGTATCTTCGTGCCCTTTCCCACCATGCTCCTGACAAGCTTCCTCTCGCCACCTATGACCGCATCATCTATGACGATTGAATCGTCCACCTCGGCAAGGGTAATCTGACAGCGATCTCCGATGGAAGTGTATGGTCCGATATAGGCACTGGAATCAATTTTGCTATCAATCGGTATATGTCAACATGAGGACACCTCTTGATCGGTGGCTCTGTCAGGAAACGTAATCGGGTTCTTCCCAACGCTAGCACCGAGTGGTTACCGGAGTCAATTCCTCACGAGGATTCAGTGAGAACAGAGCGACTAGGTAGCTGGCGATTCACCGCTTTGAGCCAGTCTTCATTCCGTCTAATACTCCTCGGAGATAGGATTTCCAGGCATGTACGCTATTTCGTCTGGCAATCAGAATCAGACAAGACTTCCAGAGTTCCACAGTGAAGAAATAAAGAATGAAGAATAAATACTGTCTGGGCAAGGCATGCCGCTTCGTGAACCAGAATCGATTTCGTGTCATGTAATACAAGACAAATCCATCGATTTTGTTTGCACTCTGCGAGACTTTGTGCCATATTCTCGCCTTTGGAACATAGATGCTTTTTATGCCTGCCTTTCGGGCGCGAAAGCAATAATCGCTCTCTTCGGAATAGCAGAAGAATTCCGAGTCGAATAAGCCAAGGCTATCAATGGTCGCTCTTCTTATCAGAAAGCATACCCCTTGTGAATAATCAGTCTCGGCTATTTCATCGAATTGTCCTTGGTCAATCTCGCCGGTGCCGGGTGAGAATACACTGCCTCTAACAAGCTCAACTCTGTTCCACGTCCACTGGATTCTTTCTGGTTGACCATAGAAATAGATCTTTGGCGAAAAGATTCCAGCCTCAGGAAGCGCTTCAGCAGCGCTGATCATCTGAGCCAGGAAATCAGGAGCGACGACTACGTCATTGTTCAAGAGCAAAACGTAGTCCGAATCAATAACCCTCAACGCGAACCTGATCCCAACATTGTTACCTTCGGCATATCCAAGGTTTTTCTCGTTCCTCAGCAATACCAGTCTTCGATCCGAACACGATGCACTGATTTCCGTTCTTTTGAACTCGATGCCATCAATTTCGTTCGTCTGGTGCTGCATGACCGATATCGGCTTATTGTTCATATTGTACTTGATGAATCTTGATTTCACTTCGATTCTCCCTTCGGCATACATTTCGAGATTTCGAACACTATCATCTGCCGATCCGTTGTCGACAACAATCACATCATAGTTCGGGTACCCAATTTGATACAGAGATTCCAGGCACTCTATTGTATCTCTCCAGCCATTCCAATTGAGAACTATGATTGAAACTCGTGGGGAATCCATACCCATTCTCTCCACTCACATTGTAGGGACAAAGGTCCCTTGCGAAAGCCCGAAGAATACCCTCCCAATTCAAGATCAATGCTGTGAACTCAGATGCAGATTCTTGACTTAAACTTGTCCGTCTTTGCCGAGGAGAATAGAAAACGTTGATGGTTCGATTCGCAACAAGCGCGACAACTCGTTCTCTATATAGACGCCATTTCAATATCGTTCCTCTAGGACTGCTTCAGTTTTGGATAGACACTAGCTGAGCCGGGAATGGATCCATGAGCACCGGCTACTCACAGAATCGATTTGGACCACCCTTGGTTACACAATTGAATCTCACGCTGAACTTGAGTCTCCCGCTAGTGACTCCTTGCGGACGCAGCCCACACGTTTCCCGAGATGACTCCTATTTCTTCATACCTGTATGCTCCTTCTTGGCGATTCTGAAGAACCTCTGGGGTTCGCCTGCGAGCACCATGCCAATCTTCCGCCAGTCTCTCTTGGAGAGACAGAGACCGCCCGTTAATGCATCCTATCCTGAATGAGCTTTACTCATTCAGCCACACAATATGAGCCCCGGACGTTAAGAATTATGTATGACAGCAAGATCGAGCGATAAAATCTTATCTGAATCTGCTCCTCTCTGTCTGTTGAAAATGACCCGAATCATGCCATCTTGGCGTCTCCTCTTGATTCTTCTTATTTGCGCGTCTATCCTGGGATTTGTCTACCTAGTGTTTAATCAGATTGTGGCAATATTGGCGATGTCTTATGTCATTCCTTTTCTGGCAGCAATTGCAGTTGCCTTGTCACGCCCGTCGTGGGCGGTAAGTTCCAAGGTGACAGAAATACCGAGATGGTTCCCTAGGCCATCAATTTCGTTAATATGCATGGCTGCTTTCTTCTTTTTGATAGAAGCCCTGTCCATTTTTGTTCGACTGACTTCAAATGAGAGGACCCTGACCTACTTTGCTCTGGAGGGGCTTGCCATCTTTGCGCTATCTGTGCAGGTTCTGATCTGGAGAGGTAGAGGAGGATTTGCGAAGCTTTTGATGCTTAATCAAATCGGTGTTCTTGTAGCACTGGAGATTGCTTTGAAGACACTTCCTCTTCCTTACTATACTGGGAACACGGACATCATATTGCATGAACAGTTTGTAAGAGGTATAACGGAATCGGGACACATCGGATCGTTCATGGGCAACTATCAATTTGTGCCGGTTTTCCATGTGATTTCATCTCTTGTGTACTCAAGCTCGAATCTTGGGCGCTACGAAGATGCGATTCTAATCCTTTGTTCGATGATGGGATACTCACTTCCGTTTGTGTTCTACGCAATTCTGAGAAGAGTAGGTGCAAGCGGCCATCATAGTATGTTGTACGCTTTGATCGCCCCTTTATCGTTCGTCATGCTCAATTCCCTTAGTTTTGGTGTTGCCGGTATGCTGACCTTTCTGTTCTTTTTGCTGTTTCTTTTTGTATCCTTAAGCGCTACGAGGACTGGAAGGATGAGTGTCGTCGGTCTTGTTACTAGCGTCGCGCTGATTCTCAGCCATCAGGTTTCAATTCCTGTGATTATCGTAGTTCTGTTCCTGACATTGGTAATTTGGGGTAGAAGTCGGGGATTCTCCATACTAGAAATGCGTGCCAAGTTGCGACCCGTATTCATCCTCGCGATTGCATACATTCTATACCAATCTCTGTACTTACTGGGATTCTACTCTGGAATACTATCAGGCATGGTGTTCACGACAGATGTTACCATCCCTACGTCATACCTGGCCACTCTGTCCGGCAACTACATTCGCAACTTCCTGATTATCAATACCCCTTTTTCAATATGGCTTTTCTTCATCTTCTATGGCTGGCTTTCTTATCTGAAGACTGGGATACGCCATCCAAAGAGCAAGTTCAGGGCCCCCCTATTTGTTCTCGGAGCGCTCGCAATAGCCATCTACATTCCAAACCTCACGGGGCTCATCAGCGCTCTCGATGAATATTTGGCCCTTGGCGGGCGTAATGTCCTGGTAGCAGAACAACTCGTGATTTGGTTTGGCTTGTTCACGTTATGCAAGCTCAACTCTTCTATGAGATTTCGTGGACGTATAATTCTCGCATGCGTTGTCTCCATTGTTCTCCTCGGTTCGGTCATGAGCCAGTCTAATACATTGGATACCTCCGCAACCCAGGTCCTGAATCCACGCAGTATCGCTGATTTTAGAACTAGCGAACTTGCGTCTTTTTCGTTCTCCAGAGATTTCGCGGCGAATCAGCTGATCCTTACTGATTTCGTTTCATCCAGGTATCTTGCTTCAAATGGCGTTCTCGTTTCTCCTCCTCTAGCATTGGCCGATGTTGGTGTGTCGTTCCCAGCAGGTTCGACCGTCCTTCTCAGAACGACTGAATTGAGCACAGGCACGCTTCCCTATTTATCTAGCGAGCAGGCCGTGCTGGTTCCCCATTTCGTGTCAATTAGCCATGCGGACATAAGCCAAATTGCTAGCGAGTCGGATGTTGTTTACTCTTCAGGATCCGTTGACATAATGATATTGACCAGTGAACTGCTTCTCAAAAGCACTTAGTGAAATGTTACTTGCGTGAGAGCGATGGGACATTCTTCCCCATCTTTGCCAGTTCGCCTAGAGAAGGTCCTCGGGCTTCCCCGTGTCTTTCTACCAGCCCACGACATGATGCGGTAGCACCTTTTACCCCGAGTCTGTGAGCACGCTGATCGCGTCAGTAATCACCATCTCTTTCCGCTAGGAAGGCTTGAGCTTGGGATAGACCTTTAGAATGGAGCTGTTGGGGGAGTGGACTCTTATCACGGCGATATTCGATTTCTGCGCTCGAGGCTTATCGACGGTTCTCAAAACCTTCTTGCCGTCCTCAGACAGCTCGGCGATGCCATGCCTCAGCGACTCGACCACGGGCACGAGCAATGTGACAGGCACAAATAACCTACTTCGAAGACAAGTGATATGATCCTAGTCAGGAACCGGTCAATTTCGATGCGAGCATTTTCCTCTACATTCTTTTTCCTGAGAATTCTGTCCAGACATACTCCTTCATTTTTCGAATACTCAGGACGTCAAGAATCTGGGAAATATCTTGTTTTGAGAATTCGCCAAAGAGATAAAGAATAGACAAGAAAGAGACATAGGAAAACACGCCGAAGGAGGCAAGTTCATACCAGTTGTCAGGGTCAACAAAAGTCGTCAACAAAGCGAGTGCAACGCCCACTAACAGGGCGGCCAGAACGTGCAAATAGAGTCGGCGATAGATCCCTATCTTGGCAGTCCTGTTTATGTACCATCGAGTCAGTACGAATAAAACAACCATCGCAGTCATATTGGCAATCGCCGCACCCTGGTATGACAAACCCATTGCTGCAATGCCGAAGACATTCCTCGGAACAAATAGAATCAATAGAGAGACATTCAGACACAGATGGAACCAGGTTAGCTTGGCAAGGACATATGGCTTGTTCGACGCAATCACCTGGGCGCACGCGACTTGGTTCAATTGATAGCAGAAGACAGAGATGGACAAGAACCCAAGTGCCTGACCTGCCGGAGCGAAGTCCTTTCCAAAGAAAACCACTGCTGCAGCGCGTGGGAACAGCAAGAACAGAGTAACAAGAGGCAAGGAAATCATCGAGATGTATCTCTCGGATTGCCTTATGTGCTCACTGATTGTGCTAGTTCTCCCCTCTTTGTGCAACTTCGAAAAGACGGGAAAAGATATGAAAGACAGCACCGTTCCGACGGCCCCGAACATTAATAGCAGAGACTGGGCAGACGCATAGTACGCGACATCCGTCTTTGACCAGAACTGACCGATCACCAGTCTATCACTGTTGGCAAGCAGAGTCCCTGCAATGGACGCGACGGCAATGGGGAAGGCAAATGCGCCATAGGATCTGAGCAATATCGGTTTCTGCCACATAATTCTCTCTCTCGAGAGTAGGAGAAGCGAAACAGTCGCAACCACAACCCCCGCGATTGCGTACGCAAGTGCAACCTGGACCACTCCCATGCCAGCAAGCAATACGAGGATTACCAAGGCGGTCTTTGAGAGTGAATCAATCATTGCCACGAACTGGGATTTCGACGTCTCTAGCTTGGAGTCGAATGTTGTCCTTGCGATCTGAGACAGACTGCTTAGCACCATGTAAGTTAGCAATAAAAGGACCACACTTAGCAGTCTACCTGGAAATTCATTTCCAAAGACCAAGTATGACAGTGTGATGTAGGTAAGACAAACTCCGACCATCAGAAGAGTCAGAAGTAGTTTCAAGAAGGCGAAGGTGCTCACACAACCGCCTAAACTGCAGCCTTCAGACACTCTCTTGAGATGAGCGTAGCCAACACCCATGTCGGAGAATATCGTAAAGACGGCTACAAAGGCAGTCGACCAGGCAAAGATACCGTAGTTCTCTGCTCCCAGATATCTTGTCATGAAATAGAGAGACACAAACCCCATGAAGGAGGAAAGCATGGTAGAGACTAAGACAAGGAAAGATCTCCTCGCTACTGAAGACATTCCAGAATGGATTGACTATGACGGTATTTAAGAGTGATTAGTCGCTACACGGGTCATGTTTCGAAGCCCTGAGAGGCCGGGAAACCCTTCGAGCGAATCTTACACTAGAGATGCCCTGGCTCTCCGCATGCCAAACGGATCAGTTAACCACTCACCTTTTGGCCAAGTGGGGAAAGAGAAGTATTAACTAAATCGTAGGCAATGACATGTTCCAGATGAGACTCTGAGGCGGCAATTGGATGGCAATTGAAGACTGCAAGATCATATCTCTTCCGAAGATTGTGGACTCAAAGGGCAACCTTACCTTCGTGGAATCCAGGAGACATATCCCGTTCGACATCAAGAGGGTTTACTATCTCTACGATGTCCCGGGCGGAGAGGAGAGGGGAGAGCACGCGCACAAGACCTTGCAGCAATTCATGATTGCGATGAGCGGGAGCTTTGATGTAGTGCTGGATGATGGGCTTGCCAAGAAGAGATTCCATCTCAACCGTGCGTACTATGGTTTGTATGTCAGCCCGATGACATGGAGGAGACTGACCAACTTCTCTTCAGGTGCCGTCTGCTTGGTGTTGGCATCTGATTTCTACAAGGTTGAAGACTACATACGAGACTACCAGATTTTCGTTCGGCTCGTAAAGCAGCGGAAGTCCCGAAGAGGGAGAAAGAGATGATGAAAAAGAAGGGCAAGATTGTCATCATCGGTGCCGGAGAATTCGCCCAAATCGCGTACGAGTATTTTACCCACGACTCGCCATATGAAGTCGTAGCATTTTCAGCTGAGAAGAAGTTCATCGACAAGAATGAACTTCTTGGTCTTCCAGTCGTTTCTTTCGAGGAGCTCGAACGGTCCTACAGTCCGAAGGACTACGGCGTGTATGTTGCCGTGACCTACACCCAGTTGAATAGAGTGAGAACCAGACTCTACAAAGCCGCGAAGGCCAAGGGTTACCTACCAGTCTCATACGTGAGCTCCAAGGCGTTCGTTTGGCACAACGTCGATATCGGTGAGAATTCATTCGTTTTCGAGAACAATGTTCTGCAGCACATGGTGAAGATCGGCAACAATGTGGTTCTCTGGAGCGGCAACCATGTAGGACATCGCACCGTGATAAGGGACAATGTCTATGTTTCCTCACATTGTGTGATATCGGGCTACTGCGATATTGGCGAGAGCTGTTTTCTTGGGGTCAATAGCACATACAATGATCGAGTGAAGGTCGCTAAAGACTGCATAATCGGTTCAGGCGCCCTAGTCATAAGAGACACCGAACCTGGAAAAGTATATGTCGGAAGCCCCGCGAAAGCATTAGACAAGAGTAGCTATCAGTCTTTTGATGTGAAAGGGGAAGAATCGTGAAATGGTGCAAGAAAGGCTTGATTTATGCACCTGATGGCCGTTTGCAGTGGGCGAAGCACTCCGCACTCACTCCGACTCCTGTGTTGATCGACGATGATACAATTAGAGTCTATGTTAGTATGCGTGACCAGAAAGGAGTTGGCAGGATTGGTTATGTCGAGGTGGATGCAAAGAACCCGCTTAAGGTAATACACGTCACCCAAGAGCCTGTTCTTGATGTCGGTATCGAAGGTGCTTTCGACGACAACGGCGTGATACTGGGCGACATCGTCAATCGCGAGGGCAAATTGTGGATGTACTACGTGGGTTTTCAATTGGTCGAGAAGGTCAAGTTCCTTGCATTCACTGGACTCGCAATCAGCAAAGATGGAGGCAGTACTTTTGAACGCTACAGGAATTCGCCGATTCTTGACCGAAATGATGAAGGGCTCTACATAAGGGCGACACATTCGGTGCTAGTCGAGGATGAAATCTGGAAGGTCTGGTGTGGCGTTGGAAACGGGTGGGCTCATATCAATGGGAAACCATATCCGAGATACAATATCCGGTACTACGAGTCGCCGGATGGCATTCACTTTCCTGAGACTGGTGCACTCTGCATCGACAACACTGCAGAGGAATATCGCATTGGTCGACCACGGGTCTACAAGAAGGGGGACGTCTACCAGATGTTCTACACCAAAGGAACTCTGAGCGGCGACTACCTGCCGGGTTATGCAGAATCCATGGACGGAGTATCCTGGTCGAGAAAGGACCGCGAGATCGGGATCGCGTTATCGGAGAATGGTTGGGATTCGAAGCACCTCTGCTATCCGGCACTAATCACGGTTCACGGCGTCACATACATGTTCTACAATGGCAATGACATGGGCAAATCAGGATTCGGCTACGCAATTCTTGAAGAATAGGCTGGCGCTGTTGATTGATCACAACTAGAAAATACTCATCAAATGAGAAGGAAGAGTGGAACAAATTCGTTTCGGACTCTAGGAACGGGACTTTCCTGTTTCATAGAGGATACATGGACTACCATTCGGATCGGTTTTTGGATCACTCTCTACTCTTTCTCGACGACAACGGTAATCTCTTGGCTCTGATGCCGGCTAATTTCAAGAATAGTACTCTCCAAAGCCATGGTGGACTGACGTTTGGCGGGATCGTCTCAGATCATCGTATGAGAGCGCAGACCATGTTGGAGACTTTCGCTGCTTTGATGGACCATCTTAGTTCAGAAGGAATACACAGGCTCATATACAAGCCTCCGCCACACATATATCACACGACTCCTTCTGAAGAAGACCTGTATGCCCTATTTCGCTACAACGCCCGGCTCTTGCGTAGAGAAGTCTCATCAGCAATACTTCAGGAGATGAAGACACCTTTCACCAAGGAAAGACGATGGAGTGTGAGAAAGGCGAAAAATAACGGTGTGACTGTTGCACGAAGCGCTGACTTCGACTCATTCATGACCATTGAAGAGCAAGCGCTAGTTGCGAGACACGGAGTGAAACCTGTCCATACCAAAGGAGAAATGAGGCTCCTTGCAGAGAGATTCCCCGACCAGATAAAGCTATTTGCGGCGGAAAGAAAGAACGAAATGCTTGGTGGAGTAATCATATACGAGAGTAGAAATGTGGCGCACTGTCAATACATTGCCGTTACTGAAGAAGGCAGAAAAATCGGCGCAGTCGACATGGTCCTTGACTATCTGATTAACAGTCAATACGCCTCAAAACGGTACTTCGACTTTGGGATATCGACGGAAGATGAGGGCCGATACCTCAACACTGGCCTATCTGACTTCAAAAGCAGTTATGGGGCAAGGGCAGTAGTATACGATACTTACGAGATTACTCTAGATGAGAAAGGACAAGGGGCGGCACAGGATCGAAATTCTCAGGCCGAGGACTCTTAGTAGAACCAGAGGAGAAGTGGCTGTTTGGAGATTGTGAAGACAATTGACTTGAGAAGAGAATTCAAAGAGATCGAAGGAGAGATCTCCGAAGCCATCCATGGTGTAATAGACCGGGGTTGGTTCATACAAGGGGATGAGTGCAGGCAGTTCGAGGCTGATTTCTCGAATTACGTTGGTGTAAGACACGGCATCGGAGTCAATTCTGGATCCGATGCCCTATATCTTGCCATTAGGGCGCTCGGCATGGGAAGAGGAGACGAGGTTATCACCGTTTCACATACATTCGTCTCGACAGTTGACGCAATAGTCAGAAATGGGGCAAGGGCGGTATTCGTTGATATTCGACCAGACAACTGCTGCATTGACGCTGACAAGATCGAAAGCAAGATCAATGAGAGAACAAAGGCCATACTTCCCGTGCACATCTACGGTCATCCAGCAGACATGACTAGAATCAACGAACTCGCTGAGAAGCACAGTCTTTTTGTCATCGAGGACAGCTGCCAGGCTCATGGGGCTCGATTCTTGGGAAAGAAGGTTGGAGGTTTTGGGGATGTAGCTTGCTTCAGCTTCTATCCTACGAAGAATCTCGGAGCCTACGGGGACGCTGGAATGATAGTCACGGACAATGAGGATTTGGCCGGCGAAATTAGGAAGCTCTCCAACTATGGTCAGACAAGTAAGTATCATCATGATTCCATCGGAATTAACAGTAGATTGGACGAACTCCAGGCCGCAGTTCTCAGAGTTAAGCTAAGACGTCTGGACGAGTGGAACCGAAAACGTCAGAGTATCGCTAACCGCTATTCAAATGAGCTTGAACGCCTGGATGCGGTTCTCCCGCACGCGACTGAGAATGCCGAGCACGTATTTCACCAATATGCCATAAGGGTGAAAAAGCGTGACCTTGTACGAGAACGCCTGACGGCTAAAGGGGTGCAAACTATCATACATTATCCCACGCCAGTCCATCTCCAAAAGGCATATTCAGAACTCGGCTATAGCCTGCATTTGCCCATTACCGAGTCTGTTTCGGAAAGTACAATATCTCTCCCAATCTTCCCTCAAATGACGGAACACGAAATATCCATTGTCACAGAGGCAACTCGATATGCCCTTGGTTAGCGTATTGATGCCTTCATACAACCATGAAAAATACCTCCGGGAGTCAATAGAGAGTATACTCGATCAGACGCTCAAGGATCTCGAACTTGTCGTTGTAGACGACGCCTCCTCGGACAACTCGAAGGAGATTATCCAGGAGTACGCGCTGAGAGACAAGAGAGTCAAGGCAGTTTTCCATGAGAGAAACATGGGAATCGCAAAGACGGTGAACCATGCAATCGACGAATCGAGCGGCAAGTTCATTGCGTTCACAGCCTCAGATGATGTCTGGATGCCGAAGAAGCTGGAGATACAAGCTGGGATCTTGACCAAGAATGAGGACTTGGTTGTATGGTCTGACGGGGTGATAATCGATGAGACAGGCGAGGTTTCCGCGAAGTTGTTTGTCGACCTACAGTGTGCACGAAAGAGAAAGAAAAGCGGAAGGATATTGGATGAACTGCTTGCAGGGAATTACGTCTTTGGCACAAGTCGCATATTAAAACGAACCAACATAAATGGTATCCGATTCGATGAGAAACTGAGATACCTTGATGACTATCGATTCGAGATTGATCTGGCAAAGCGATATGAGTACTATTATATCGATGAACCTCTCGCCAAGTACCGAATTCATCCGCGGAACACCATACTCTCAAATAGAAGAGATTTAGTTGAAGAGAGTCTCAGCCTCTGCAAGGAATTTATACGTGAGTTTGATAGTGACATGTCGAATAGAACAAGAGCCAGGAATCTGAGCGCAATCGGAGGAGCCTACATATACCTCCATCGACTGGAACCGGGGCGTTCGTATCTGTTGAAGGCGATCAAGCACGATCCCTTCCACCTCGAAGCCTACTTGGTTCTGTTGAAGTCAATAGGATCAGAGGATGGGTACCTGACGAACGTACTCAAGAGAGTCCAAAACGGCATGAAGCCCGTCGTGCAGCGCATGAAGAACCAAGGTTGGCTGTAGACTCTATTGATCTGGTGGAGTTCTTTCCTGCTTCCGTGGATTTTGCGCTAGCAGGTATGAGCTGCTCACCACCCATATGAGTCTTAGGCCTCAGCCTCGCCCCTGTAGCACCTGACAAAAACTAGACTCTTCATCTCCACGCAGCCTTTTGTTCTTTCATAATCCTCAGACCGTCCTCGAAAGAGACTATCCTCCCATTTGACAGCGTTCTAATCTTGGGCACATCCAAGCTGGAATCCTCGGGCCTCTTTGCCCGCGTGGACACAGCGCTTGAACGAGCAGGCATTGCCATTTCCTAGATATGTCGTCATTCCGTTTCCCGGTTCTGCGTTGGTTCGAGCCGCACGGATTCCTATGGGTGCACACTCCCGTGTGGAAGGCGTTTGGCCGCACTCTAGAATGAACGATTCTCTCGACTGGGAATATGCAAGCCAACTTTGGATTTCGCTCTCACTTTGCGGAACATTCCTATGCCGTCTATGATCCCTCTAGTCCTGGACAAAACCCTGCTCTGCTTGTCGTTGGACCGCAAGTCGGACAGATAGCCGGCGAGCTCCCAATGCAGGAAATAGGAAGCAATGGACACAAGACCCCTCATACCTCTGTGATGCTTGGCCCGAAAGATCAAACCACTACGCGCTCTCTGAAACGCTTCGAAACCGGAGATCATAGAAGCCGTCTCTGCCCATTTGTGATAAACCTTCCCGCGAGTTGGCACATAGTATGGCAACCAACGAGATGACTTCATGCGCTCAAGTAGGTCGGTTTCTTCGCCATACACGAAATAGTCCTCATCGAACAAGCCTATCGATTCGAATACCTCCCACCTTATGAGTAAAGCGCATCCAAATAGGAAGTAGTCGATGGTGGGTTCATTAAGGTTTTTCAGTATCTTGCGTTGGTGCTGATGTGGCGGAAGAAGATCAACAATTGGTGGTCCCGCAATTCCAGCACGATCATGGTTCTGAATGAAATCAGCGAGCTCCCCAACCACACTGGTATCGACCACGGCATCGTTATTCAAGAGGAACACGAAGTCTGGGGAATAGAGATCACTTGCGTATGCGATTGCCAGGTTCCAACCGGCAGCGACTCCGAGATTTCTCTCTGACCTGAGTACGTCAATAGAGGATCCAAGCTTCGAACTGATCTTCGCAACATTATCTTCCGACGATCCATTGTCAAGAACGACTACGCGTCTTATGGGAAAGTCCGACCGCAGCACCGACTCAGCACACAGAATTGTATCGTCAGGTCGATTCAAATTGAGAATGATTACAACCACACTGATTCCGGATTGGTCAACTGGTGACCTAGACTCGGCTGAAATCATCCTTACCTCTCATCCAGTCAATTCATCTCGCTGTCTAAATGGACCCTCATAGGTGCAGTACTGTGTTCTCCCCAACCACCAATCGCTCGCCCTTGGGAATCAGGCCATTCGCACTCAATACATGCGAAGCTTTTCCAATCATGCTCCGAACAATCTTTCGTTCGACATCTATGACGGAATCCTCCATCACAATGGAATCATCAATCTCTGCAGAAGCCACTTGGCATCTGTCACCTATTGCGGTGTATGGGCCTATGTACGCCTTTGGACCAATCTTGCAGTTCTCACCGATGATGGCAGGACCCCTGACGACGGATCTCCCTGTAATTACGGCGCCCTTTCCTATTCGGACCCTGCCTATTACACTGGCGCCGTCCTCTACCCGTCCTTCGTTCAGGGACTCGATTCCATCGAGTATCAAGTGATTTGCCTCTAGAATGTCCTCAGGTTTGCCAGTATCCTTCCACCAGCCCTCTACCTGATGCGGGACCACCTTGTAGCCAGAGTCAATCAGCAGACTGATAGCATCGGTGATCTCAAACTCGTTCCTCAACGAGGGCTTGAGCTTTGGATATACCTTGAAGAATGTCTCGTTGAAAGCGTAGACCCCAATGACCGCAAGATTCGATTTGGGTTCTCTTGGCTTCTCAACCGCTCTCAGAACCGTTTTACCGTCAGTAGAGAGTTCAGCTAAACCATATCTCTGCGGCTCTGAAACCGGACACAGGGATATCACGCAATCCGCTTTCTCCTTGATCATCTTGCTCGGTATAGCCTTGATTCCATTCTTCAGTAGATTGTCCCCAAGATAAACGATGAAGGGTTCCCTTCCTATGAAATCCTTGGCGCAATTCACTGCATGCGCAATCCCTTTGGGCTCCCCTTGAACGATGTAGGTGATCTCAACACCGAACTTGGAGCCATCTCCAAGGAACTCCTGCACCTTCTCGGGCATGACGTTTCCCAAAATCACGCCAATATCCTTTATTCCGGCTTCTCTCAAGTCATCGATGCAGTACTGGATGTTCGGTTTGTTCGCGATAGGTATGAGCTGCTTCGGACCCGTGTGAGTCAAAGGCCTTAGCCTTGTCCCGTATCCGCCTGACAGAACCAGACCTTTCATCTCCGCGAAGCCTCCTGTTCTTTCATCATCTTCAGACCGCCCTCGAAAGAGACCATCTTCCTATTTAACAGCTTTTCGACCTTGGACACATCCAGACAAGAGTTCTTTGGTCTCTTCGCCGGCAGCGACACTGAGCTCGAAGGAACAGGCATGATCAACTTATCATCGAGACCAAAGGTCTTCGCGATGATCCTTCCACATCCAGGCCTGTCAAGACAATCTGGACCCGCGACATGCCAAATCCCGGACACGTTGCTTTCGAGCAAATCAAGAAGAGCATTCGCGAGGTCGTCTGCGAAAGTCGGCGAAATCCATTGATCCAGGAAGAGGGTCGCCTTCTCCCCCGCCCTCAGTTTCTTGAGCACCCAGGTCACGAAGTTGTCCTTGTCCTCTAGCGGGTTCCAGCCATAGAGCACTGCGGGCCTCGCAACGACGGCGCCCGGCAGGGTCGAGAGGACCGACCTCTCCCCAGCCAGCTTGCTTGAGCCGTACACCGAGATAGGCCTGGGCACATCCTCCTCAGTATACTTCCTTGACTTCGCCCCATCGAAAACGTAATCAGTGGAAATGTGGACCAGCCTCGCTACGTGAACCTTGCACGCTCTGGCGACCAGGCTCGGTCCCGTGGCGTTGACCCTGTTCGCGGCCGTCGGGTCCTTCTCGCACGCATCGACACTGGTCATCGCGGCCGCCAGGATGACCGTTTCCGGCTTAAGTTTCGCGAAGATCGAATCGACCTCGTCCTTCGAACCGATATCCAGAGGTTCCAGCTTCCAGTTGGACTTGCCGTCCACCTGTGGGCAGTACGTGCCCCGGACCTCGTAGCTCTTGGACGCCAAGGCCATGAGCTTGCTCCCTAGGAGCCCAGAAGCCCCGATAACGAGAAGCCTTTTCACAAACCGCGCCTCACTGGTCCAATCCTGGGGGACAACTTAATAGTTTATGAGCCTTTTCGTGAGAATCGCAATGACCTACAAGACGGGCTCGATAGACGACGTCGTCGTCAAGAGCCTCAAGAAGGTCGTGGACGACCGCGGATGGCTCATGGAGATCTTCAGGAGCGACTGGCCGGAGTTCCAGAAGTTCGGCCAGACCTATTTGACCACGTGCAAGCCAGGCATGATCAAGGCCTGGCATTACCACAAACTCCAGTGGGACCACTTCGTGCCTGTGAGGGGAAACGCGCTAGTCGCCCTATATGACCCAAGAGACGGGGCGAAAACCAAGGGCGTGCTGCAGGAGATTGAGGTATTGGAGAAGGAACCCAAGTTCATCAAGATCCCGCCCTCTGTCTACCACGGGTTCACCCCTCTCGACGAGGAGGAGATCTGGGTCATCAACACCCCGACAGAGCTCTACAACTACAAACAGCCCGATGAGTACAGGCTCGAGTGGGACGACCCGACCATCGGCTACATGTGGCGGAAAAGGAGTCGTTCCCAATGAGGATGCTCATCACTGGAGGCGCCGGCTTCATCGGCTGCAACTTCGTCCGGCACATGCTCAAGGGGCACCCAGACACCGAGATCGTGGTCCTGGACAAGCTTACCTACGCCGGCAGGCTGGAGAACCTCGAGGATGTGATGAGCAGGATCACGTTCGTCAAGGGGGACATCTGCGACAAGGAGGCCGTCAAGAAGACCATGGAAGGCTGCGACTCGGTCGTGAACTTCGCCGCCGAGAGCCACGTGGACCGCAGCATAGCATCCCCTGAGGACTTCGTCAGGACAGATGTCCTGGGCGTGTTCACCCTCCTTGAGGAGGCCCGGAGGAGGGATATAAAGAGATTCGTCCAGATTTCCACGGACGAGGTCTACGGATCCACCGAGTTGGGCTCGTTCTCCGAGAAGGACATCCTGGACCCCTCATCACCGTACTCTGCCAGCAAGGCTGGGGGAGAGCTGCTGGCGAGGTCCTATGTCCGCACGTACGGACTGGATGTGATGGTCACGCGCTCATCCAACAACTACGGCCCATACCAGTACCCCGAGAAGCTGATCCCTGTGCTGGTGATCAAGGCGCTCAGGGACCAGACGCTGCCGATCTACGGCAAGGGCGCGAACGTTCGGGATTGGCTCCACGTCGAGGACAACTGCAGGGCGATCGATCTCGTGCTCTTCAAGGGCAAGCCAGGGGACATCGTCAATATCGGCTCCGGGAACGAGGTCCCCAACATCGTTGTCGCCAAGCTGATCCTGAAGCACATGAAGAAGCCCGAGAGCCTGATCGAGTTCGTCTCCGACAGGCCCGGGCACGATTTCAGATACTCCCTGAACTCGGACCGTATCAGGCAGCTCGGATGGAAGCCGAAGGTGAGGTTCGAGGACGGGCTCAGGAAGACGGTCGACTGGTACCTTGCCAACGAGGCCTGGTGGAAGCCCATAGCATGAATCAACCACTGGCCCGATTTCGACAACCTTATTATCGTTGCGAGGCTTATCAGCGAACCCAAGCATGATAATCTCAAGAACCCCCCTGAGGGTCAGCTTCGCGGGCGGGGGTACGGACATCCTCGACTACTACGGGACCGGCTACGGTGCCGTCACGAGCGCCACCATCAGGAAGTACATGTATGTCACCGTCAACAGGCGGTTCGACAAGGACCTGAGGGTGAGCTACTCAAAGACAGAGATCGTCGACCACATCGACAAGCTCGAGCATGGGATCGTCAGGGAGGCGCTCAAGAAGGTCGGGCTCACAGAGGGCGTCGAGGTCACCACCATCGCAGACATTCCATCCAAAGGGACGGGCTTGGGGTCCTCGTCCGCGCTCGCCGTGGGCCTCCTGAACGCGCTCTACGCCTTCAAGGGCTTCAGGGCCTCTCCGAAGAAGCTAGCGGAGGAGGCCTGCGAGATAGAGATCGAGAGGCTAGGGGAGCCCATAGGCAAGCAGGACCAGTACATATCGGCGTACGGGGGCCTACAGCACATCAGGTTCAATGCGGACGAGACAGTCATCCTCGACCCGGTCATATGCCCGCCAAAGATGAAAAGGGACATAGAGAACCATTTGCTACTGTTCTACACAGGAAGAACGAGACAATCAAGCGATATACTGACGAAGCAGAGGGGCAACACTCCAAAGAACAAGGACACGCTCGACAAGATGAGGGACCAGGCAGAGGAGCTGTTCAGGTCCCTCACTTCGCTGCAGATCGAGAAGCTAGGAGAGATCCTCAGGGACGGCTGGAACCTCAAGAAGTCTCTGACGAAGGGTATCTCGGATGAACATATAGACGAGCTCTACGAGAAGGCGCTCGCAGCCGGCGCCGTCGGTGGGAAGATCACGGGCGCCGGAGGCGGAGGGTTCATACTACTGTTCGTCCCCCCAGACAAGCAATGGTCCGTGAGGAACGCGCTCGCGGAGCTCAGGGAGATCGAGTTCAAGCTCGAGCCCCAGGGGTCCAAGATAATCTATGTGGGAGATGAGATGTGATGACGGACATCGAAACCCGTTCTGTGAAGTACGTCGACGGAGTCATGGCAACGCTGTCCACGATGAGGACCGACTTCCCGAAGAAGGCCCAGGAGATCGTTGGGGAGCTGCTCAAGGCCAGGGATTCAGGCAAGAGGATCTACATCATGGGCAACGGCGGCAGCGCCTCCACGGCCTCGCACATGGCCTCAGACCTAAACAAGGGCGCCAACCGGAAGGACGCCCTCAGGTTCAGGGCCGTCGCGCTCACAGACAACATCCCAGCGATGCTAGCGTGGGCGAACGACTCCTCATACGAGGATGTCTTCTTGGAACAACTGAGCAACCATGTCGAGAAGGGCGATGTCGTCATCGGGATAAGCGGGTCCGGGAATTCGGTTAACGTCCTGAAGGCAGTCGAGCACGCAAATCGAGTGGGAGCTGTCACGATCGGCCTCGTGGGATTCGACGGCGGTGCACTCAGCAAGATCTGCAAGGTATCCTATGTGGTCCCGAACAACTGCATGCAGCAGGTCGAGGACATCCATCTCCTGATAGAGCACATGATATCGAACATACTCAGGGACTCCCCCGAGTGCACTGGAAAGCAACGGAAGTAGGGTCCAATAACTACACATTCTCAGCACTCATCCTCAAATAAGCCCTGGGGCATCTGCCATCCGATATGGCAGGCAAGCCCGCAGTATTCGTCGACAGGGACGGCACGATCTGCTTCGACAAGCACTATCTAGCGGACCCCGCGGGTTTGGAGCTCATCCCCACGGTCGTCGATGGTTTGAGGAAGCTCACCAAGGCCGGAGTACCCATCATAATCGTCACGAACCAATCGGGCGTGGCTAGGGGCTACTTCACCGAAGAGACCTTGTCCGGGATTCACGCAGAACTCGTTAAGATCCTCACGAAGCAAGGTGTGAGCATCCTTGACATCTTCTACTGCCCGCACATGCCAGATGCCGGGTGTGACTGCAGAAAGCCCGCCCCTGGGCTGCTGCTACGAGCGAGCAAGAAGCAGGGAATCGACCTCACCAGGTCCTATGTGATCGGGGACCGGATGATGGACGTAGAGCTAGCGCACAGGGCGAATGCGAAAGGCGTCTTGGTCCCGGAACCCGGAGACCAGTATGGCATAGAAAAGGAGATCAAGGCCTCAAGAGAGATACCAGATTTCAGGGCGAGCACTTTCTCAGAGGCCGCGGATTGGGTGTTGTCCAGACTCAAGCAGAAGGCATGACCAAATCCGGGCCCTCGCACTTTATTATTCTGATTGCCGAATTAATCGCTGCGGCCTGTTCATATCGGTACCGCTGATATTCGCGGTCACAACTTCTGACCGATGAACAACGTTCAAAGGCGTCGAGTTTCCTTTGCGGGATCATTTCGATAGTACGATTCGATGGGGTTTTGCCTTCCTGTCAATCTTGATTTCGCCAGTCTCTTCAAGATAGCGCAGGCATCTCCTTACGAACTCGGGGCTTTCGTTCATGTCCCGCGAGAGCCCCCTGGCTGAGCGGGCACCCTTGTCAATGCGCGCTAACAGCTGCTGGGCGCCCATCTTGATCTCTGCCTTTGCCTTCAGTGATCTCTTCCAGGGCACCTTAACTCCGTATCTGTCCTCCATCTCCTCGATCTTGACCAGCAAGAACGCCTCCCAAATCTGGCCCCTCCTCGGGCCCGCCAGAGCGCTCTGGCGTTCGCACTCCTCCAGAATCAGGTCCTTGCTGAGCCCTATCCTGAACAGAGTGATCATGTCATCGAGGTCTCTGGTCCTCTCGGTGACACTCTTCAAGAGGAAGATGTCCTCTCTGGAACAAATGAACAGGACGATCTTGCCCAGTTCATCGACAAGAACCGCCCTCCTCTTCATTCCCTCGGAGAAGCGGAGCTTGTCACACACCTTCCCGACGAATATGTCAGCCCGCAATCCGGTTGGTTTCGACAATATCGCCGCATCCACCATTGCCCAGCACTCCGTAGGATGTCTGGCGTTGACCGTGAAACCTAGCATCTCGAAGGCCCTCTTCAGCTCCTCGGCTTCGTCCTGTGATCCCAGTACCAGGTCTATGTCCCGCGTGGCATTCTTCTCGCCCCTCAAGGCCATGGCTCCTCCGCCGATCAAGTAGACATGGATTCGTTTGGTGCAGGCGTTGCCTACCTTCTTCAGGATCGATATGACCTCTTCTCGCCCTATCTGCAGCGGGTCCAATCAACCAACTCCGTACTGGGCACACAGGTCCTTCAGATCGGCTCTGCTCGGGAAGTGTGCGTTCTCCACGGTCTCGCCGCTCAGGAAGCTGACAATCTGTTTCGAGAGCTCCCCCGCGCCGACAGCGTCGCCCTGCCTTAGGAAGTATTTTGAGTTGCAGCCTTCCTTGATGAGGAAGAGAAGGCTGTAGGCGATGTTCCTCGTGCTGTTCGGATCGACCAGAAGGTTGTGCAGTGCGATGTCTTCCGGTTTCAGTTTTGGTCGCCAGTAGGCGTGGTGATAGTATCTCGTGTCCGAGATGAACTGAAGTCTGCGCCGGGACATGGCAGTGATCCCGGTTTCACGAACTCCAGGCGCGTCTACCAGTCCTCGCGCCGCGAATATGAACTCGAGCCCTTCGCTCCAAAGCACCGTGCCCGTCGATGCTATGTCTTCGAGGACCGCAGCACAGGAACCTTTTGAGAAGTCTTGGAGAAACCGGACAAGCGTC
>Ga0315296_10000790_pt1 | contig 28391 bp, 37 predicted proteins | sample YL17G14_18_MG_FD_203921 | JGI IMG/M metagenome (GOLD analysis project Ga0315296, IMG submission 203921) | Sediment microbial communities from Yellowstone Lake, YNP, Wyoming, USA - YL17G14_18 | ecosystem: Environmental > Aquatic > Freshwater > Lake > Sediment | place: USA: Wyoming | collected... | reverse complement strand
CTATCTTGATCTGAGGAGAAATGATGCCTTCGCTTCTGATGTATTGTGTTTTGGTCACTACTCCTTGACCTTCGCACGCCGGACAGATTGCCAGTTTTTTCAGCATCTCTTTGATATTGCGGTGTTTGAGTCTGAGATCCGACAGATTCTCGTTTTTCTCGCTTAGCAGGCCCTGCAGTCTCATTTTAAGCATCAAAGGGGGGATTCTTGTGAGCCCTAGGGATTTGAGTTGACTCTCTTCTATTTTGTATCCATTTTTTAGCTTGGAGAGTATATCGGATGCCGAGTTCGTCTCTTCTTCAAGTCTAGTTATGCTTTTGCTTATTTCTGAGAGTTCTCTAGCAGTGCGTAGGGCGTCGTCCCTCCTCTTCTGGATCTCATCAATCATCTTGGTAACCTCTAAATAGGTTAGCTTTGTCCCTTGATCTCCGGTCCAGATGTGCTCCAGGATACAAACTCATATGTGTGAAGGCTGATGCAATGTTTCTTCAAGAAATCCTTGGTCTCAGCGTCCTCGGTCGAAACTATGATCTGATACTTGGAAGACAGCTTTGAGACAAGTTGTGCTAGGGCCTCCTTGTGGGCAGGGTCCATGTTCTGTGTTGGGTCGTCCAGGATCATGATGGGTAGTTCTCCAGCTAATTGGGAGCAGTTGGACATGAAGATTGACAGGGCAGCTATGTTTAGCTGGGATGTACTAAAGCGTGTTGGTATATAGGTTGCTTCGCTATCGCTTGCGGCCCGGATAGAGTATATTAGGGGCTCCTCTTTCTCGATGTCTACTTTCAGTCTGTGGAAGTAGGGATGTCCGAGAATCGCTGAGTAGTAGACATTGATCTCCTGTTCTAGTTTCCTTAACTGAGCTAGTGATGCCTCTCTCCCATACTCCATAGCCAGTTTCCTAATCGAATGCAATGAACCCTCTAGGAGTTGGAGGCTGTTCTTCCTGGCTTCAAGGTCTTCAATCTGCTTAGAAACAATCGGTAGCTCTCTTTCAGAAGCCTCTGTGTTCTCCTCGTCCCTGAGATAGCTCAGGATATCGGAAAGTCGCATCAACTCTCTTTTACTTTCATCGATAGCTGCTGTTTCGCTGTACTTCCTAGTTTCCTCATCGATCCCTGCTAAGATATCCTTTGCTTTCTCGAGTAGATCAATTCCCTCAGCGGAACATCCTGTTTCCTGCTGTAGTTGCCTTTGAAGATTAGCCATTTCCAAGAGAATCTGGTCTCTTTTGATTATGGTTTCCTCGATCTCTCCTCGTTCCGATCTTAGCTTGCTGTCGTAGTCTAATAGACTTAGATGTTCTTTTTCCCAGTCACTCGGTAGAGTCTCTAGGTCCACTTCCTCTAGGGCTTTGCCTGTGATTGTATGGAGGGCTTCGATGGCATCCCTAAGTTTCATGTTCAACTCCTCAAGACTTCTCACCTTGCTTTGCTCCTGCCTTAGAGTCTCCTCCTGTTCTCCAAGGTTCAGTTTAAGGGACTTCTCCTTTTCCTGTATTCTTTCGATGTTGAGAGCGATTTCCACACTGACCTTGGATCTCAGATCCTCCACAAGCTTAGTGCGGACTATGTCCTGTGAACAGACGGGACAAGTGGTTGTTTCGGTCTTCTCAAGGTAGTCAGCGGCCAGTTTGATCAGGCGTTGATGCCCTGAAAGCTTTTCAAGGTCAGCCTTGCAGGCCTCGAGTTCTTCTCCTAGCCCCTGGATTCGCTGCTTTACTGTGTTCTCGTCACCAAACCTTTGAAGTAATGTTGTCAGGCCAAGATGCTCTTCGTCAAGCCTCTTCTTTAGGTCTTGATACGTAGACTTCCTGGAGGGGAATGCCGTAAGCCTCTGTCGAAGTGCCTGGGTCCTGGCGCCGACTTCCTTAAGCTCAGCATCGATAGTAGCTATTCTGTTTCTGAGTGAGCTAACATCAATGGCTTGTAGCTCTTTACCACGGGAGACTGCCTCCGAGTATCTTTCGGAGAGGCTTTGTATTGTCATCCTTCGCTTTTGGCTCTCTTGAAGATGCTCCATTCTCATTCTGTCCGTAGTCGAGATATCTTCCAGAAGCTTCCTATGTCCCTCTACGATGAAACTCACATTTGGCTGTAAGAGTTGATATACTGTGGGTTGGAGGTTGATGTGTTCTCGAATCTCGTTTAGTTTGTTTCTTAAAGAGGTGAGTTTATCAACTGCGTATCCCAGTGTCAGCTCTTCTTCTAGGAACCCTTTTCCGAGAAGGGTTTTGCGGCTAGTCTCCAGCCCCCGTTTAAGGTTGAGGATGAATTGTATCTTGTCCCTGTTGAGGCCTTCTATGCTTGTCTCGATGCGTTTGACTGTGGCACTTATCTGCCTATCTAGGTCTAGGGCATTGGCGAACTCTCTGACCTCGTATGTTCCTAGGAGTCTGTCTATTGCTTCACTCCTTTCCTCGGGCTTCGACGCCAGTGCTTCTCGTATGGTTTCCTGGTGGAGGTATTTTGCTCGTGAAAAGCTCTCCAAGCTTATTTTGAGCCTGCGTTGAAGCTCTTCTTCTGCTTCCTCCTCCTCTCTGATTGGCTCCCCTTGAGCCTCTAATTGTAGAGGTTGACGCCCTCTACTGGTGCTTGAGGTCATCTTTCTGGATCGAGTTAGAGTCAATGTTGGCTCTAGGCCTTTGAGCTGGACCTCTACCGTAGCCTTCTTATTGTCGTGGAAGAGGTTGACTATGGCGTCTTCCCTAGTGAAGTCACCTCCCTTCATATAGGGCATTGCGCCCGTTATGCACCATTCTACGGCCTGTAGTAGACTGCTTTTTCCTGACCCGTTGGGTCCATAGATCAGGGTTACGCCTTCTTCGAGGGATAGGCTCACAGGGTTGTTAAAGCCTCTAATCCCCTCGAGTTTCACAGAAGAAATGTGATAAGGCAAGACTAGCTTTCCTCCAGATTGCTCAATAGAGCCAGTAGGTACTTTCGGAGTCCTTCTTTTCCCTCTTTCTCAAACACTTTCACAAGTTCAAGGAAGAGCTCCTTATCATCAGTGCGCTGAAGTCTGTTCCCAACGTAGGTTTTGAAAGAATTTTCGCTCAATAATGAACCTCCAGAGCTGATTTCTCTATTGAAGACTAATATGCAACTGTTTAAAAAACTATCTTCTTGTGGTGGAGGCTTATATCAAGCTAAATAGTAGAGACCAATATTTTCTATTACATGAGGGGGGGACTCTGTTGGGTCTCTTCTCTATTTTTGCCTTATCGCATGTGTTAGCGGAGTCATCTAGACGGGTTCCAAATGGTCAAAGCGAAAGGTACGCGTACTACGAACCAAGATAAAATTAATCAAGTGTAATCGATTTTTGCGCGCGCGGTGTTTACCAAAAATCGATCGGAAGAACCGATTTCTATTTAGTATTTGTATAACTAAATAACCCTATATTGTAATTTGTAATGAGAATTTCTTTACCTTTTTTGGCTTTTTTTCCATTTATGTTATTCATTCCGTACTGCATTTCCCATGCAAAAATATTGCCACCTTTGAACATGTCACGGATTGCTTCGGAATCGTCGTATGTAATAAGCCACTTGTGTTCACATTTCTTCATATTTTCTGCAAACTTCTTATGGTCAAAAGATGTATGCAAATTACCTTGTTTCCCATATAATTTCGATTTCATAGAGCTCCAATAAGGTGGATCTAAATAAATGAAGACGTTTTTTCCTTTTTCGAAAAGTAGATTCTCGTAGCTTCTATTTGTTATCTCAACATCTTGAAGCAGAATAGACAAAGGTCTTAGTTTTTCAATTCTAGATAAGGTGAATCTTTTTTCAAAAGCTAGGGAGGAATAACCTCCGGAATCAACAGTTCCTGAATAAGTTATTCGATTCAAAATATAGAATCTAATAGCTCGACGGAAATCGTCTGATTCATCATAAAAATAAGCTAATTTGTTGTAGAGTTCTCTGCCATTAACACAAGTGTTCTTGATTTGAGTTATTTCATGGATCAGCTCGTCTGGCTTATCCTTAAGATATTCCCAAAAACAATATAAATCATAATTCAAATCACTGAGCCTGTAAATTGCATTTGGGTACAATTGTTTAACCGCAATAAAAACTGAGCCACCTCCCAAAAACGGTTCTCTATAATCTGAAAAATTAGGTGGAATAAAGGGTAGAATGTTTCGTAAAGCTTTCGATTTTCCTCCGGGATATCTCAAAGGGCTTGTAGTGCCTTTCATAGTGTTACTTTTCTCCATATCTTAGTATGTTCGATGTCTAATTATGTGATTTTTGCCCATATATTCTTGGATATTATCGAATCCATCAAAGCATCTTTCACTCTAACATCGTAAATAGGCATAGAAAATAAATGCTTACCCATGTCAAATAGATATATGCTCTCTTTACTCGATATGTCGTTACAAAAATCTACTATATTATCAACCGACTCGGTTGAGATATCTCCCCTAAATATCTTCCAAAATAGGTAACTAAGTTTCTCTTGTGAAAAAGTCGGGTCTTTATACAAATCTAAGTAGTATTCTTGTTTTCTATTGTACGAGTAAATACCCATCGTTTTCTGAACCATTTGATTATTGTGTCGGAATATGTTGCTTACGACATGGACATTACCCTTTTGGCCCAAGAAATCTTCTTTCACCAGCTTTATTATTAGATCCATGCTATGTAGTTTGTCATATGTCTTTTCTAGTAACTCTTTCCATTTGTCTTTAATGGAATCAACCCATTTTAGATCCACTGAAGATATTTCAGAAAAAGTCCTAGCTGAGATCATCGTAAACAGTATAACTTTTTCTTTTTCAGTTAGATCACTATTTGCTTTTGCGATAAAATATTTATCGTTAATGTATTCTAACAGACTTTCTTCATCCACTAAATCAGAAGCATGTTCGATATACCAGACGCCTTTGGCGGTTATAGCATATGTGTCTATATTCTCAATGCACTGAATAAGACCTTTAGTCAGCAGAGAGGTCAAAACAGGGGTGGGAATTGAAATTGAATCTAGAGTTGATTTCCTTAGCAGTCTATATCTGGATGCGCTTTGAGTTTTTAGAAAGCATAAGAGTATTGAACTCTCTCGTAAATTTCCTTCTCTCCTCAAATTGTCATGTAGTAATGCATAGAACTTGCCTAGATAATCTTCTTCGCTCATATTTATCACTAGAGAGGTCTTATTTTGATGCTGTTGCCTTTTTGGATCATTATCCCTAAAAGAAGTTTTTCATCTTTGTAGAGTTCCTTCATTCTATCGTTGATCGGCTCTAACGAACGGTCATCCATCATGGCGATTTCGTCAAAGAGCGCTATGATTTTTCTAGTATCGTTTTGGACGTTTAGTAACCCAAGTAAATAGGCGCTTTGGCTTTGGCCAGTGCCTATATCAGCTAGATGTATCGTTGTATTGTCATCGGTGATTATTATTCCAGAAACCAAATCGACGGTCTCTGCTTTGTAGGTTGTATTAACGTGCCTGAAAGAACCGATTTTGTGTGCAAGATACTTGGATGCCTCTAGATAATATCTTGCTTTGTACTCACTTTTCTCAACATCACTTTTGTTGACTTTTCTATCGATCAGACTTCTTATGTTATTGTTGTATTCGTCTAGCAATTTCTGACTCATTGATTGGGTTTTCTGTAGTAGCGAATCCAACTGTGATTGATATTTCTCATATTTATGCGGTTTCTGCTTTTCCAATTTTTCAATTTCTTTTTGATATTGTTCAATATATATGCCACATGATTTCACACGGTCTCTTTTTTCCGAAATTTCCCCCTCAATTCTGCTATATTGTCTGTTACTAGATTGCTATCGCTGTTTTTAACAAAAAAAACTGCTATTATTTCGTTTTCCAAAAGTAAATCGTTTAATTCGATAGTATAGGTGCTCATTTGACCTCCTATTAGAGGGCCATCAATGAAGATCACAGAATTTCTAGGAACATTGTCTACCAAGAAATGTTCTCTGTCAATAATATAATCTTTTTTCCAATCGGTCTCAGGGTCTTCTGAATATCTAATGTATTTTGTATTTTGTGATAGTATTTTTGATTTTGTGTAAAAGTATAATGTCAATAAATTTGAGGGCAGGAAATCATCGGGCCCATGTAATATCAAAGAGTGAGAAGTCAAATACGCAGTCCCTTCCAACCCTTGAAATTTATTTACAGATTCATCATAAGCACACATCGAAAGACTATCACACGAGTTTTCACCATTTTGTGGGTTGAGCTTAAAACGTTGAATCTCTTCGACCTTAGATACTAATTCTCCATTTTGAGGATAATCATATAGACTAAAATCCATTTCGAGATCTGAGGGAATGCTTGGCAATTTCACCTTTAAATTATTAATTTCAGAAATTGTGTTCTTAAATGAAGAATGAAATACTAATCTACCGCGAGCACGTGTGAAGTCAGTTTCTTCAAGTTTATCCAAAACTATCAACTCTCTCACATAGCTCAGTTTGTTATATGACGTATATATCTTAAAATATTTTCTATATTAACAATTCATGCTTAAAATTCGATGACTAGTACAGTTTCTTGAAGCGCAATTTTGAACTGCGATCGATCGACAACATTCGCGCGTTCCAAACTGCGGAAAAGATGGAAAGGGGAGAAGTCTACTGGTGGTACAGCCTATACCTAAAACCAGGATATAAGGCAATCTCAGCCCTTAGAAATGCCTATCTCCAAAAAAAACCGTTTTGTGCGATCGTGCGAATATTGATACCCTTCATTTAATCAAGAACCACTTTCAGAAAGGACCTCAACCACAACAATGTATTCCTTCTTAGGTGAGTTTATGCGTCTGGTTCGCAAAGTCTCCAGGAAGAGATATCTCGGCAAGAACGTATACGAGTCTGAGCGGTTCCTACTGCCGATCCCATCTGAGAGCCGAGACCTGGTGAAGCCGCTGCTTGGCCTTGACCTAGAGGTCTCGGTGAATGCTGAGAGAGAAGGGCTGGTTATCCATGTGAAGCCTGTTAACACAAAGGTGCAATAGGCTGTTTTCTGGCTTCCTTTCCTCATGATTTTGTTTCGGGGGTCCGACTTCGACTGGGTGAAACCTTGGAAGAGAGGAGTTCAGCTAAGGCTTAGAATGCCTGTTTTTGCCATGGAAAAGGCAACAAACATTATATGGCTTCAGACTTCGGGGGACCGCAATGGCTTCTCTATAGGTCGTTTCGGGGGCTCGCAACAAATTCGCCGAGGTTTAAGCCCTCTATCCGTTGCATGGATCCATCAACAAACGCCATAGGAGAGTTCAGCCATACCTAAAATAGGGGGCCTAACCGACTTGAGCAACCATCAGGACCCTTGAGAAAAGCCACCACCCCACGTGAAAGTCCCCCGACAAACCTCTACGGCGGAGGCTGATCAAGACGAGCAGGAGACTCAAGAGAATCCTCATCCACGTTCCCAAGGAGTTCCTAGAAGAGTTCGACAAGGAGACCAGAGGACTATATGCAAGCCGAAACGAAGCCATAAGAGCAGGAATGATAATGGTCCTAGAGACCTTGAAGAAGAGATGTGTTGTGAGGGATCAGCGTCGCTCCTCATATGATGTATGGCACAAGCATGCGGAGTTCGAGTAAGAATTTGGCCTCGATCTTCTCCGAGAATCAGAAGGAGTGTTTCATCGACAACTCTTTGGAACAGATGCAAAGTCAACATACTGAACGATGGTTCATTTGATTGAACTATTCTAGGCAAAGGCTTAGGAGATTGGTCGCCACCGATAAACTCATGGCTCTAGATATTGAGAATAGAAGGTTTATATATTCTGAAGGTTAATCCGATAGTGACCTTTATGGACACCGAGAGTGAACGTTTGGCTCAGAAGCGAGTTGAGGACTTGATAGCCACAAGCCTTTACCGGGCAAGAGTTAACAAAATAAAGGATGGTCTAAGAGAGCTTTACAAAGGATACGAATCGCATCTCAAGCCGATAGAAGAGGTCAGGGCAACCTTAGCTAAAGAAATACCTGAAGAAAAGACGTTGAGCCAAGAAGTTGTCAAACGCAGGAGAAGGGAGACGCATTGAATGGTCACCTTCTACCTCGACACCTCAGCCATAGTCAAAAGATATCACAAGGAGAAGGGTTCTGAGGTCCTAGACAGAATATTTGGATTTGAGGAACACGAGCTTGCCACATCATATTGGACCGTGCTTGAGTTCATAGTCGCCTTTTCAGCTAGGACACGGAGAAAAGAGTTATCGAAAGACGCTTTCAACATGGTTATCTCTCGGTTTCTCAGAGATGTTCTAGACAAGTTTGCCATCACCAGCGTCAACGACGAGCTCGTCGCCTCAGCAACTCCATTAGCAATCAAGCACTCACTGCCCTCAGCAGACTGCCTACAACTAGCCAGCATAATAAGTTTAGAAAGGACCTTAGAGCCTGCGAGGGAAAAGCTCGTTCTGATATGTTCAGACCGCGACTTACTTAGGGCAGCTATAAAAGAAGGAATCAAATCCATTAACCCAGAAGAGAAAGATGCCTTAGAAAAATTGGTAGACATAATGGAATAAAGTCTAATCTTCACCTGCTTCTGACGAGCCTATTTTTCAGGACATCCCTTACCATCTCGACGCATTGTAAAGAATCAAGAGGGTTGTCAAAATTCCTTCTTATTTGACAAGCTCTTCGATAATCTCTTCAACTGTCCTTGGATATCTCTTAGCGTACTCCCTGATCTTTTCCTTGGAGATGCTCCTGACCCATTCTGCAACGTCTAGAACTATTTTGTTTTTGGGGATTCCATTGTATCTCCATGTGTAGATGAAGTCAAGGATTGTCTTTTCAGCGTCTGAGTATCTAATTCCGTCTTTTGCTATCCCGAATTCCAGAAGCGGAGACGCCAGCTTGACGAACTTGAACTTATAGCCTGCGATACTCATCGGCTTTGCTCGGAATAGCTTGTCGTTGACCACGTAGTCGACTGCGAAGTGCTCATGCGTCATATTGTTCAGCTTCAAGGCCGTGTAGAGACCGAAGTACCAGTTCTTAACGTTCTTCATCTCCAAGCCTTTAGCAACGAGCTCCAGATGGTTGTACTTGGTTTTTCCGAGCTTCTCTTCCTCTAGAGATTTGACGTAGAATATTCCCCGGAAGATCCTCACCAGGTAGCCGCGGGAAGAGAAGTATCTGATTACCGTCTCGTAGTTGAGTTCCATTGACTCGCAGTATCGTCTAAGCTCCTCAGAGGTCACGAACTCCTTTCCTTCCATGCGGAGCTTTCTGAGCAGAAGGCTCGTTTTCATTTATATCACAATATCATAATTTCTGTGATATTTTAATATATCTCATAACGTAATATTCAAACCAACAGAGCATCGCCATCTATTCTTCCGGCCATCTTTTGTACAGGATGTTCCTTATTGCGTCTCTGTAGGCTTCGTCTACGCTGACGTAGGGGCTCTCCCCGCTATCCACCCACCTCTTGATCAGGATGTAGTCCTCAGCTGGGACGCTGACACTCTTATAGAACTCCTTCTTAACCCTCTTCCTCGCCATACTTCTCCCTCAGCCCGTAGTGTTCTATGAGCATGCGGCCTGCTTCCCGGCACAACTCGCTAACGGTCTTGTAGGGCGACTCTGGTTTTGACACGAACCTATCAATTTCCTCGTATAGAGGCTTCGGCATGTGTATCCTCTTGTAAATTTTTGGCATCCAGTTTTCGCCTCCTGTACACAGAATGGTATATTCAATAGTGTCCTACATGTAGCCTACATATTTATCATTTTCCTCTGCAAGAACAATCTATAGACTACATGTAGGATAGGGAAAATGCATGAAGAAGAAGACCAGCCCGAACTTCGCGAGGGTATGGCTCCTAATTCCCAAGACCTTCCTCAAGCACTTCGACCAGGCAATCCAAGGAATCTTCCCCACCCGCAGCGAAGCCATCAGGAGAGGCATGAACCTCGTCCTCGAGGAGGCTGCAAACTACAAGAAAGAAGCCGAGGAGGCTCAGCCGTGAAGCCTTCGGGCGAATTGGATCTGAGCCACATGAGGATCTGGTGCTGGCAGGATCCGGGGAGGCAGTGCTACAGTGGCTGTCCTGCATATGACAGGGATTGCAAGGTCTGCTTGAGGATTAGAGGCAATATAGCCAAGCTGGCTAAGGCGTTGGGAATAGCCCTACAGGAGGCTCAGCCATGACCGAGATCCGGGATATTCCTCTGAGCAAGATTCACGCTTCAAGGCTTCAGATGCGCCACTGGATGAACCCCGAGAAGCTGGAGAGGCATATCAAGAGTATGCAGGATCAGGGGCAGGAGCGCCCGATCAAGGTCAGGCCTCACCCGGATATCGAGGGAGACTTCGAGGTTGCTTACGGCCACAGGACGCTCGCGGCCCTGCTGAAAGCCGGGAAGGCAACGGTACAGGCCATCGTTGAGGAATTGACGGACGAGCAGGTTATGTTAGCCCAACGCGCGGAGAACAGGGAGAAGGAGGATGTCAGCGATTACGACATGGCCATCTGGTACAAGACGATGATCGAGAAGTTCGGCTACACTCAGGAGAAGTTAGCCGAGATAGATGGAGTAAGCCAATCCGTGGTCGCAAATCACCTGAGAATGCTTAAAATCGAAGATAGTATTTCCCGGGAAATAATTTACAGGATCACTGAGCGCCAAGTTCGCGCCATTCTCGAAGCTCCTCCTGAACTTCTGTCTAACGTCTGTCGAGAGATCGAGCAATTTGATAGGGAGAACGGGTTCATCCCTAGCGCCAGCACTATCGCCGATATCATCGAGCTTGTGAGTCTCAACTATCCTAAGGAGGAAGTCAAGACCCTGCCGGAAGAAGAACAGGAACGTGAGGAAGAGGACCGGGGAGGCATCAGGGAGACGCTGTTTCCTGAGCCTCGGCGGACCGTGGTCCAGGAGCCTACGGCTAAGCCTACTGGTATACCTACCGCTATATCTATGCCTGTAGAAGCCCAGAGAAGCCTAGAGAAGTCTGAGCCGTCCATCTCTGTGTCTGAGAAATATCCGGCTGCTAGGGATTACATCGTCGACTACTTCAGCAAAAACTTGAAGCCCGACGAAGCTTTCCTAGCCTGGTCGGTGAGCCGCAAGTTCGGCATCTCGGAGATGGAGGCCAAGGACCTCATACACGAGTACAAAGCTGAGCCTCGTAGAAGAATCGTAGAGCCGCCGAAGCCTGAGGAAAAGGAGATCGACCAAGCAGTCTTCACATGTAAAACCTGCGGACAAAGCTTCCTCATAGTGCACTTGGAACCCAGCGGAAATCACAAGCTCAGACCAGTCCGGGAGGACCAACCATGAGCCTCCGCTACCTCTACAGAACCCTGGCGCCCGAGGAGCGAATCTGCCCTAGCTGCGGGAAGCCCATCCTGCGCAACATAGCGGTCTACGAGGGTGACCTCTGGCACTACGGCTGTCTCCAAGAAGCCAAACGCGTGAAGTGGCGGTGCCGAAGCTGCTACGCGCAGCTCAGCACCCTCCAAACCATCAGGGCCACGGTTGGCGACCAGGTCATCAGAGCCTGCACACGATGCGGAGGCCAGGTCGAGCCGCTTTACACCTGGGCGCCGCCGCAGGTCAATGTCATCCCGGAGGGATCAACATGAGACGATTCCGCCATTGGGCATATCTCAATGAGGAAGGCAAGAAGCTCTACGGCAAGATATTCCCAGATGGGCAGGTCCCCGTCCTCAGCATGATTCCGCAGATGGCGAAACTCGGAGAGAGCGAGACCCCTGAGAGAGTTTACATAGTCTACGTTGAGGAGCTGTCGCCGGAGGAATTCAAAGCTATCGTAGACCTGATAGCCGAGAAGTTCAAAGCGCCGAGGAGCGCCATCGAGGCTGAGTTTAAGGAGAACGGCATCCCGCTCAGGGAGAAGTTCGTCTCAGGGGCTGGGACTAACCATCCCGGCTTTTTCATCTAGGAGGCGATGAAGACGAAGCAGAAGAACGATTTCTGGGACCTTGTCGACGAAGCCTTGGAGAGCCGTACCATCTATGACACCATCCGCATCTTGAAGGCGAAGGGCATCGGCGACGAGGAGATCAGGGCTATGCTCCAGAAGCGCCACGGACTCAACGCTTTGCAATGTTCGCAGGCCTTGAGAGAGTATGTTGAAGGGCAGCGGAAGAAGGAGGTGAAAGACGTTTGAAGGAGCGTGTCTTGAAGAACCTGTCAATCTCAGATGTGGTAGACCTCTTCGCCAACATCAAGTGGAAATTCATAGAAGTCGACCCGGAAACAAAGAAGATCATCATCGAGATCCCTCGAGGGACTGATGAGTGCTTCTTGGTGGAGCTCGAATCCAAGGATCTCCAAGCTGACCTAAAGAAACTGCAAGAGCAGGGCTTCATCGAGCAAGAGATCAGGTACCGAGGATGACATGTATGATTGAAAAGGTTCTAATCGCCTGCCCTTTCTACCCTGACCTTCTCTGCCCCTTCGACGACTGCCAAGGCACCGACTGCGGATATCACCCTGAGTCCTGGCAGAGGAAGCGACTAGAGATACAGGCCACGCAGGGCAAAGGAGCTGAACCTTAATGTCAGATGTAGTAAATCCCCTAGCCCCCTTGAGAAACAATTTCTCAACCCGACCTATAAGCAACGTTCCCAGCCCTAAAGCGCAGTCGCTTCGCCCTGAGACGCCCTACAATACCCCATCCTAGAGGTGAAAAAACAGTGGATTCAGAAGTTGAAAATAAATCGAGAAGATCGCCTGAGGAGCTTGTCACCGCCATCTTCGAGCTACTGCCTGAAAATGGCCTCATCACCATCAACGAACTCTCCGAGAAACTAGGATCCAAATGGAGCACTGTGGAGGATTACCTTCGCCTCATCGAGTGGATCCAGCAGCAGCCCCGTATCGAATCCATGCACATCGGGATCCGGCGGTACGGATGGAAGAAAATCCCGGAGAAGAAGGGGAGGAAGACGAAGTGAGGTTCAGGTTCAGTGAGGACTTCAGCATTGATACAAGCCAGGAGCCGTGGAGAAACGAGGGCCTCCGAGTCGGCTTCTTCGCCAACCCCGGCGCAGGCAAGAGCTACACCGCTGCCCTCCTCGTGGAGCAGTGGCTCGACCAAGGCGGAACCGTCGTCATTTTCGAGCCCCGGGCTGAGTGGCACACCCTGAAGCAGCGCTACCCCGTCCAAGTCGTGGGCGGTCCCTTCCTCCAGGATGTGCCCTTTGTAGCTTCTGAGCCTAGCTTATACGCCAAGGTCGTTGTGGAGCAGGGTGTCAGCCTGGTGTTTTACACGGGCGATGTCGAGGAGGAGGAGAAGCTGGTCGAGTTCGTGACTACCTTTATTCATCGCTTGCTGCGTCTCCAAGAGCAATACCACCGTCCTGTTCTCCTCGTTGTGGAGGAGACGCAGGAATACGCTCCTCGCACGGCTCAGGGCCACATCGCCCCGCCCTGGATCTATAACCGTATGATCAAGGCCTTGAAGGATTGTTTCACTCAGGGTAGGAAGCTGAATGTCTGCCCCGTCGCCATAAGTCAGCGTCCGCAGGAGGTGAACTTCACCATCCGCCAGCTCGCTAACCTGGTCTGGTTCGGTGGCTTCAGCGCTCAGGATGCGAAGTACCTAGATACGGAGGTCTTTACCCCCTTCCGTAGACAAGGCGTCGAGGTCTCAGCCCAGGACCTCCTCGGCGTCCCCACTGGTGAATGGCTCGTCATCACGGGGAGGACTACAACTCACGTGAAGGTGACGGAGAAGCGGAAGACACCCCATGGCGCCGATACACCTACCCTAGAGTATGTGGCCCCTGTCGGCGAGGACATCGGCAAAGCCGTCTCCGCCCTCGGCGAGCAGTTGAAGGCGATGCTGGAGAAGCGGGCGGCGGAGGAGAGTGAGAACGAGAAGCTGAAGCGCCAGAACCGCGAGCTACTGAAAAAAGTGGAGGACTTGGATGGTAAGGTGAAGCTCGGAGTAGACCTGAAAGCACTTTTCCAGGGCAACGGGGTCTCCGAGAAGGAGATGGAGAAGCGGATCGGGCAGATCACCAGGGACTACGACAAGCGGCTAAAGAGTTTGGAGCAGAATCTGGAAGACAAGGACCAGGAGATCCGCGAGATCCAAGAGCAGCAGGACAGGAATCAGGTTAAGAGCCAGCAGGAGTTGGCTCGCCTAGAAGAGAAGGCTAAGCAGTACGAAGAGGAACATGGCGACTTCACCGAGTTCAAGCGGGTGATGAGAAAGATGCTGGGGCCGAGTGAACGGGTCGTGGAGAGGGTTGAAGCAGCCCAGGGACCGAGCTCAGACGAGGTTCGGGTCATCGTGGATGAAAGGCTTAACCAGCGTCTACGGGAGCAGCCTTCGCCCCTCGTGGTCGACGTGGATCTCTCCGGCGAGTTTCGGAGTCTGATTAAACAGGACTTCATCAGAGACGTGGCTGTCAAGGTCTCGGGGCTGACAGAGGACCAGAAGCGCATGGCCGTGAATATCAGGGAGAACAAGAAGATCAAGAGCGCGGACCTGTTCTTCGCGGTGCGCGGCGTAGAGGTGAAGGGCAGGATGCCAGCTAACTTCTACCAGCAAATAAACAAGCTCGAAGAAGCCCACCTCGTCGCCTACAACCAGCCGACAGGCATGATCGCCTGGCACCTAGACGACTTCGTCGACGAGAAACTCATGGACCTCTACGACGAGGCGACGAGACGCCAGGTGAAAGACTACTTAACCAGCCTACTTCTCCCAACCCAAAAACCGGAGGCGTCGGTATGACTGCACCCGGAATGAATCGAATCGAAGTCTGGTGTAGGGCGATTCAGAACTTCGTCACGATTCAAGGCGACGACTGCAGTTATCGTTCAGGTGCAGGCGATGGCAGCCCTACCGCTCCCTGTCTCTTCAAAGGAACCCAGAAATGCCCCTTGAAGCAGAAAAAAGAGGAGTCGCTTTGACTGAGGAGTTAGGACAACGACATTATCATAACCCACTTATGCAGATGATATGGAACTTGAGGTTACAATGGCAATCTTATTATCATAACTATACGGAAACGACAAGATACGATCAGGAGTTAGGACAATCACGTTATCATAACCTCCTCCGCAGTCTAGCCCGTATTCTAGGCAGCGAAGCCCTCATCAAAATCACATGGTATATGCTCGACCACGGCGCAGCAACAGACCTCATCCTCCAACATCAATGTAACCTCCCGCCTCCTACAGTTCGTTGGGCTAGATCTGAGATCTACGCCATGAAGCTAATCGAGCCTGCTATCAGACTGACCAAGGAAGCTTTCGCCAAGGGTGGTCCTCGGGTTAAGGTATGGATGATTGAGGGAGCGCTCCCAGGTCAGATCCGTGACGCCGTGTTGCTTCATCAAAGGCTGCAAAGTCCGAAGTACCGTGTAGCCCTACAGATCGCTCAGACTCTCCTAGACCAGCACCTAAAGGAGGTTTCCTATCGAGAGATCGTGTTAAAGGTGAAGCAGATGCAAATCCCTTTTTCGACGCCCGATATCGCTGAGCTGACAGCCCAGTACCTGCACGAGCAAGGGGTCAGGATCTGGAGGTGAAGCTATGACCAGAGATAAGAGTATAGGGTGGGCTGAGGAGACCGAGACCCGCGCACGAGGGGTGTCTCGTCAGACTCTTACAATGGAAAGGTCAACCGCTTTCTCTTTTGAGTTTGAGAGTTATTGCTATGGTTGCGAGGGCAGCGCATGAACCTAATGCAATGAATTGGAGTAAATTATACGCAGAATCCGAGATTGGAAGAGAATTGAAAACATCTACTTCGTAGGTTTTTATAAGACTGCCTTCCCGATATGAAATCATTACAGAGAGATCCCCCTTTGTGTTAGACTCAATTTCAGGTATCCTGAAGGTAACCCAAGCGCTATCGCTACAGTTTAATTGACCAACACTGTACAAGGCTATGGGGCTGAGATATTTAGATATCATTGCTGGTATCTTGAAGTAAATTGTATACGTAGCCATTGAATATTTACTTTCATTGGCCCAGTACAATGTGACAGTAAATTGTCTTCTCTCTTGAGTTTGAGTATCGAACGTCAAGAAAATACTGATGTCATCATTTTTGATGTAATTAAGGGTATTACCATCAAATACTGAACTTGGAACATATGAGAAGAAGGGAAGGGCCATTGTCAGAGGGGTTAAAACTAAAACAAGCATAACTAATACTATGATTCCCTTTTTCATTCCTAATTTCTTAACAACTCCCCTAAAAGTTATCAGTTTTTTATCCTTTTTCTCATCCTCTTCATCCAGAATAGATTCTCTTTCAGACAATTCCGACCACCTTCACCGCTGAATAGTATTACGTTTAGGGTTTTAAATTTTCGATCGAGAGATCGGAGACTAGGTGAAAGTCGATGCTGACAAGGGCGAAGTTTAGGTCGAGAAGAAGGAATAAGATTGGAATTCTCTTTTTGATGGATATACTTTTAGGCTAATATTTTATTGAAATTCTCTGAACTCGGTTGCGATACATGCTAAGAGTAGAGGGGCAATTATGAAGAATAGAAGTATTAGGGCGGCTATCTCAGGCTGTGGGAAATTAAACCATGTCGTTGGAACTAACCTAGATGGAAATATTCTTGATGAAACATCGTAGTTAATTACGCTGGTATATAGGGAGTATAGAGATCCCTCTAAATCTATACGAGTCCACTCCGATCCCAAAGCATAGGCTGTGATATAGGATGGGATGATTGTCACCATGAGAGCGCCTAGGCAAGCGAGTAGAGAGTTCTTTGTTAGAGAAGAAAAGAGATAGGTTATCGCACCTACAGCAAGTAGAAAAGATGTCAAAACAAGAGCTCCACCGAGGATCAGCACAAATAGGTTGGAGAAACATTCTAGGAAGACTCCATTTGGAATCAGTACGTAAAGTGAAATTAGCAACAAAGGTATAACATGTATGGCGAATATCAAAATAAATGAGGTAACAGCAAAGGAAGCAAACCTTGCTAGGACAAGCTTGCTGCGACGAATAGGCTTTGAGAAGTATAGTAGAAGTGTTCCCTGAAGCCTATCGCTTGCGATGTTGTCGCACGTCTGTAGGGCAACGAGCATAACGATGAAGACACCAACATTGAATCCCAATAATGTAATTGAGAAAAGAAATAAAAGTTGACTGCCCAATATTTCTGTTAGCTGGAGCACACTGTAACGAGATATGAACTCGACTGCTTCACTTAATGCATTAGCTCCTATCATAGCTTTGATGACTCCGTAATCCGTTGAAAACATCTGAGGATATTTCCCCAACACAGAAAACATGAAGAATCCTATCGTGAAAAGGGCGAGGATGAAGAAGCTCCAGCTCGTGAGGATTTTTCCGATCTCCTCTCGCATGATATTGAGTGTCTGAATTGTAGCTCCTTTCCAATTCACGCTTTTTTCTCCTCCTCAAGCAACTTTAAGAATACTTCCTCAAGAGACCTCTCAACACGATTAAAGCGAAGCAATTCCAAACCTGCGTCTACCAATATTTTCGGAATCTCCTTCGAAGCCAGCGTCATGTTCTTTGTTCTCACCTCTAAATGGTCTCCAACAACCGTGACGTTAACTACGGAACCTAAATTCGATAATACCTCTGCCGTTCTTGTGAGGTCGTTTGTCTTTATTTCAAAGGTGTTGGCGAGACCTCTCGTCTTTACTTCTTCAAGATCGCCTTCCAATAAAATTCTACCATGGTTTATTATGGCTATGTGGTCAGAGACCTTCTCTATCTCTGAGAGCACATGACCTGACAGGAGAATAGTTTTTCCCTCTTGCTTCAGCTGCCCAATCTTTTCCAAGACCTCGTGGCGACCAACAGCATCCAAGTTACTTGTGGGCTCATCGAAGATCAGGAGTTCAGGGTCGTTGATCAGGGATTGAGCTATCAACAGTCGTTGCTTCATGCCTGCACTAAAGCTGTTGATCGTGTCGTCAGCTTTCTCCTCTAAGTCAATCCACTTCAATAAACTCAAGGACTTCTCTCTTGCCTCACGCCTGCCAAGGCGGCACAGATAGCCGATGTAATTCATGAATTTCAGAGCTGACCAACTTTCGGGAAGATTAACCCTCTCGGGTAGGAAACCTATCTTCACCTTCGCTTCAACATCGCGTGGGTCTTTGCCTAACACTATCACTTTGCCGGACTTTGGTTTAAGCCCACCGAGAAGGATCTTAACTAGAGTTGTTTTGCCCGCGCCGTTGGGACCAATTATAGCGAAGACTGTTCCATGAGACACATTAAGGCTGATGCCGTCGATGGCTAATACCTTGCCATAGCTATAACAAAGATTGTCAACGATTATCGCTTGATCTTTCTCAACCATAACCTAATCCTCCTTAACAATTGATACTTCGTGATAAAGAAAGCCGAAGTCAAAACGATTAATGTAATAAGTGGGGGAAACGAAGTGTAGAAAAAAGCCGCCGCTGATGTGTACTTTGAAGCATCGAATCCACGCATATCAGCACTTGTAAGGTATATTACAGTAGCTTTCGCGGCGTCTCCTTCCACTTGGGTTATGTTTATGAGGTTGATAAGTAACCCGAACTCCGTGTCATAGTAGGCGATGACGTTATCCCGAGAGAGAATCCAACACTCCCAAAGGCTCATCCAAGGCTTCTGTACGCCTTTCCCAACAACAGTGAATGAATCATCGAGAATCTTTACAGTATCTCCTACGCGAACGTTTGTATCTATACACCACAGTATCATCGTATCTGTTCCATTTATTCTTCTTGACCTATCAACTGTGTACCACTGCTTCCTGAACTCTGTGACATTAATATACTGATCATAAACCCGAAAATCCAAATACCCTCCACCTATGCTACCGCTTTCAGTCTTTGTCCCCGAGGTAATATTGAAGACCATGTTTTTCCTTTGATAATTAAGCCCGAAGCGCTCCCCCTCAGAGAATCTATCGAAAATAGTATCAGCAGAGCAAACCTGAGGAATATAAAGAGGTACAAATAAAAAAATAAGAGAAAAAGCTATAACCTTAGCTCCACTCTTCAATGAGATTACCACATCTTTCAAAGGCTCTATATTCTTTTAAATCTAAGCCTGTAATGGCTCCATTGAATGGGTTGACTAGATACAGAGGATTCAACAGAACTTAATTTAGAAAAGTGTTTTAGGTGGTTTCCTTCATAGTTTGATCGATCGATCTGGAAACTGGGTAAGATTCTGAGTGAATCCTCTAGAACCATAACTTTTTTCATTTTAAACTATCTAGAAGCACCTGAAGGACTGGTCTAGGGTTACGCCTGGAGTCAACTACTGACATGCTGTTCTCTGAATCCTCAGGTAAATAACACCACCAGCACCAACCAGAACATTCTTGCGCCTCTATATTCTCATTTAAGGCTCTAGTCATGTTGTAGGCGAAGGCTGATGCGTTTTCGGATGCCCCAAACTCCCCGATCCAGAGTGGAATCTTCCAAGACCTAGTCTTGCTTGTCGCCCGCTCGACGAGTCCTCTGCAGGCCTCTAGAGTATGGTTATCGGTGTAGGCGTGTTGAGAATAAATCAAGTTAGCCCTTGTTTTCGGCTTCTCCAAGGTCGGCTTCGTGTCCCCATCCTGTCCCTCAAAGAAGAAGAGGCGATACGGGTCCACATCAAGGATTCTCCCAATAACATACTCATAGAACTCAGGGAGGATTTGAGAGTTGAAATCTTGTTCATCGATTCCACTAGGTCGGTTGGGTTCATTGAATATGTCATAACCACCCAGATAGGAGTATTTCCGGTATCGTTCAGCAAGGATGTACCAGAGGTCTGCGAACCTCCCCCAAGCACCTGGGCAATCCTTCACTGAGTTATTCCACCAATCATAGAGGAACTCGTCCTCAGAATCATAAGTCTCGCACATCCAAAGGGGAAACCCGATGCCACGGCTCTTGTTCATCGGCTCGTAGATGAATTGGCTGCTGGTGTGCCATTGGTGCATATCCAAGACGAGATACATCTCATTATCCTGGCACCAGTCCATCACAGGGTCAATATACCTCTCAATGAAAGTCTGATTGATCTCACCCTTGATGGGTTCCAAGTTCTCCCAGTATATCGGCAGACGGATCACGTTGAAGCCCCAACCTTTGATCTGCTCCAATTCAGATACATTCGGGAGACGCTGCACAATGTTCGTGACCTCGAGGTAATTCAGACCTCTCAGGACGATAGTCCTACCCTTTCCATCGATTATAGACCCACTTCGAACCCTAAGCTGCTCAGTTGGGAGATGATTTGAAAATAAGATATCCCAAATTACGTAACAAGGGATCACGATCAAGGCACATAAGAGAACCACTTTAACCGCTTTAATAGTCATCACAACTTTTATCCTATCTTCCTATCAGATATGGTTTTATGAATCCTCCAGCAGAACTGGTCAAATTATTACAATTTATTTCAGGGCTCTCCATCGGTTCAGCTATCTTGCCGGCCTACGTGACAATCCAGGCCTTACTCAAGGGTTTCACTGGAGAGATCATCCCCAGTATGTACGTAGCCTCAAATCTCTTCGTCAAGGTCTCCCCTGCGATCCTAATCATAGGGATCGGATTGGCGATCCTATTGTGGAAGAAATTTGATGAGGTTGCCTTCGTTTTGGCAGGAGGAGTCCTAGGTCTCTTCAGCTTTGTTGCCGTAATGGTGTTCACAATGATGAGTTCTCTATAGGGGCAGATATTTACTTTTTCACTTTCTCCACGATCGATAACGGGGCATATTTACGACGAGACGCTAAGAAACACCTCTAATCTCCCTGCTCTTTGTGTTACCGTGCAGAGTCACGGCACCGTTAACCAAAAAACCTATCCGCCGACACCTCTTCTTTGCGTGAAAACTCAAACTAAAATACAATTGCGGTAAGGCGAAGACCTACTCGACCAGAAATGACGAGTTTCGAGGAGAATAGGAGTTTCTATCTGAAAAAGATAGATGAAGGATGGAGGGTTCAGGTTTCGCCTGAAGAGATAAGGGATAGAATCCTGAACCTTTTAAAAGAGAAGAAGGAGAAAAAGAGTTGCCGAAGAATATACCTCAAGGACATATCTGGTTTCAGCCCTGAGCGTAACACGGTGACTCTTCAAGTTCTGGCGGACATGAAAATCCCGTGGCGTTATGATCAGCGTCGGCATCTCTCTTATTTTCTGTAGAAGGTGAGGAAAATGGCAGAAGAAAAGTTTCAGGGCGCGTATCAACATCTCCCCGCGAACTCAACATGGCTAGGGAGAAAGGAGGCGAACGAGGTCTTCGAGACCGGCGGGGTCCTCTTGACCATCGTCGACCATGATAAAAAACAGTTCTATACCAAGCAAAAGGCAGCCGATCCAATGGGGTATGAAGTCGTCAAGGCGGAAATCTTAGCGGCTTTGAGGAGACGATCATGACAGTAACTACTTTCAAGTTCAAGATGCTGTTCACAAGAGGCTTCACATCCCTGCCTGAAGAAATCCAAGCGGATGTATCTTTTCACGCCATGAGACATATAACGCCGGAAACTGACTTCATCGTTTACTCCTCTCAGGAATGCAGAACTCACCTAGAGGACGAGGGAAGAACCTTAGTAACCTACATTAAGGGTTTGACGCAGAAGTGCTACGCTAAACTCGACGACTTCGGAGATCCCGAGACCTGGGATGAGATCTACGATGAGGAAACGGTTAAGACCCTACGAGAAGCGCCTAACTGCCGATTCGTCTTAACATTGATGCTGGCGGAGGAATACTGAAGATGGCGGTGAAACCTCCTCTACACCGCTGCGACCACTGTGGGGCATCTGTCCCACTGGACAAATTATACAGATATACAAATCGATGTGGGAGAACTCTGATCCTCTGTAAGCACTGCGCGGAGACTACGGGAGAGTGGGATTTCCACCTCAAACAGATATCTTTGCGAGGCTTCCTCAATGAGCCAAGACAAGCCTGAGGACGACCTCTCCAAGATCCGCAGACACTTCCGCAAAGAGACCGGCAAACTCGACAACTGGATCTACCACAGCAAACTCGACGAATATCTTCAAGAGGAGAAGAGGGATGCCAAGAAGAAGCGGTAGGTTCTGGCCTGAGATCCGCCGTAGGGCTTGGGAGATCGCTGAAAGGCTTCACGCCGAAGACTTCCTCCGAAACCACAAGGAGAACCCGACTCTTCCAACCAAACAGGAACTCAGGGAAGGCGGCTACTGGCGTAGAGGCAAGCGCAAAGCCCTCCGAGAGTGGAACGAGGCGCATCGAGGGGAAAGCCCTGAGAAGCCACCTACATACGAGGAGTGGAGGGCGACGCAATGATCTTCTCAGAGGAGCATATCCAGATGATCCTAGAGGGCAAGAAGACCCAGACGAGGCGGCGCCACATTCACGTCCTCAAGGTGGGCCGACTCTACCGCATCCAGAGGAACTGGTACGAGTGGACGGATATCCAAATCATCATCACAAGAGCCTTCCAGCAGAGACTCGGCGACATCACAGAGGAAGACGCCAAGAAAGAGGGAGGATACACCTTCGAAGAGTTTCGTCACGTCTGGGAGGAGATCAACGGTTTTTGGGACCCCGATGAGGTCGTGACGGTCTCCGAGTTTAAGCTGGTTTCTCCGCCCTCCTTGAGCCAGTCCCGGCTCCAGAACACGAAAATCTTCCTCTTTGTCACTGCAAACGCTTAGTGGGCTCATCAAGCCCAACGGGTTCTATGGTAAAGTATTTATGGTTGATGTTCAAATTATTGAACAGATGATGCAAAAAATTGAACGATCGAACCAAGAGAACCCTGGTCGAAGCTCCATCCCCTTTCTCAGAAGATTGGGTCTGTTTTCAGCTTCCTCGCTAAAGGTCTTGTATGCACTCGCCTCTGATCCTATGCGTTCCATCTATCAACGTGAAGCCGCAAGAGAGGCGGGAGTCAGCGTCGGCTCGGCGAACAGGCTTCTTCGATCATTCTTAGAGTGGGGTCTCGTAGAACGGGACAAGAGAGGTAAACTCAACCTCTACAGGTTTAACGTTGACAACATCGTCGCCCGCCAGCTGAAGATTCTGTTCAACATCTTAGAGCTAGAGGAACTCGTCAACGAGCTGAAGCCTCTGGTAAGGCGGGTGATTCTCTTCGGGAGCTGCGCCGAGGGCAGAGACGTAAAGGAGAGCGATGTCGACCTCTTCATCCTGACGAACGAGAAGGAACTCGTCTCAAAGATAGTTGCGCAGCACAGGTCAAGGAGAAGGTTGGCACCGATCATCGCCAACGCAGACGACTTTACAGGGCTGAGGGACGAGAACAAGCCCTTCTACGACGAAGTCATGAGGGGAATCACACTATGGGAGATGGAGTGAGCCCAGAAATCAGGAGACTGCTGGACGAGAGACGGATCGTCCAGTCTCGCGCGAGCAGAGAGATGATCATGAAGGAGCTACAGGGAGCCAAGTATGACTTAGAGAAAGCCCGCGGCTCATTGAAGACGGGAGACTTCAAGTGGGCGACGATCCAAGCCTACTACGCCATGTTCCACGCCGCCAGAGCACTTCTATACAGCAGAGGCTTCAGGGAGAAGAGCCACAGGGCGTTATTAGTGGCGTTAGAAGAGCTGTTCGTGAGAACGGGAAAGCTGGATCGCAGCTCCTTTGATGCCTTCAGAAATGCGATGGATCTGAGAGAAGAGGCTGACTACGGCATGGTATTCTCCAAGTCCAGCGCCGAGAGAGTTGTAGAGAACGCAGAAAACTTCCTAGATCGAATTCAGATGATTCTGGGGGCTTAGCAGTCCTGTCCCACTCAGAAACATCTCAGGGTTCAGCAGACTTTAGTGAAGCCCTTAGCGTGGTCCAAGGGAACGTGGGATTCCAACGAAGTTGTCTGGGTCTACGAGTTTAAGGTTTATCAGCCGAAGAATCAGACTCCTCTTCGAGCCTTTCAAAATGTTTTTCCAAAGTGCGCGCGGAAAACAATTTTTCAACCTGTTATTACATAAACTTGAAGACTTACGCCATGACAGCCTCTTTTTGAAAAATAAACATGATGTGGATATTGACCTAAACAAGGCTGTAGGCAGTTCTGGTTTAGACATAGAGTTAGAACAAGTTGTTGCTGAGATAAAGACAACCAGCCCATATCTTCGATCGATCGGCCACATTGAACGACTTAGCTTTTGACGCTTCTGCTACGATGTGGTTCTAGAAAAACTAGCATCCAACAGAGAATTAATACTTTTAATTTCGCTGTAAGCCTAATTTTTTTTATAAATAGAGGTAGGATGGATGATCATTCAGGAATTAATATGAATAGCTTGATCGATCGAACGAACGTAATACTGTCCAAGATTTTCTTTGTATCAATGAGCTATAGTTAAGATTTTAAGTAATATAGTCAAGGTCATTCTTCAAAGCGTCGCACATAGGTTGGTAAAACTTTCCTGCTTCAACGCCCATATCGTTTAATGTAGCAATTATCTCTTTTCTAACCATAGTCTCGCTATGAATCAGATAATCTTCGACAAAAGTTCTAATTTCATCCTTATACTTTTTCACAATATCTTTAGCAATGGTAAGTGCCACGCTTTTAATTTTCGTAATTTCCTCTTCTACTTCTCTTTTACTTTCATCGCTTGGCAATCCTCTGGTCAAGTATGTGTCCCTCCAATGTATGCGCATATTTATCAAGGGATTCTTAAGCGCATATAACTCAAGAGCTGATCTTGCTGTGTTAACTAAATCGTTTGATCTGCCTTCCTCCATACCCTTATTTAACTCGTTGTAAACAGCTGTACTCCCCATCAATGTAATTGCATTAGCAAAGAGGTATTTAGACGAGGAAGAGGGTATTATCTTTGATTGCATGTGTAGACTTTTCCCAGTAGTGCCGTCAGCTGAAGGTTCTATTGTAACAAGAATAGGTTCTAAGCCAACTGAATATGCTGGCAAGGTATGCCCCCCAAACTCATGATATCCTATCTGGATTTTTTCATCGTCAGTGAGAGATATATCAGCTGGGGGACCTTGAAGGAACCGTGTAATTTCTGTTACCATTAATTTGTTCGTTAATTTTCCTTCTATACTTGACTTATAGCTTGATCTGGAGACTATTTCCTTTACTTTGCCAGCAACTACATTGTCCATCAGATAGGATAATGTTACTATATCTATACTGTCTGGATTATACCCAAATTTGTGGAGATAGTAATAAAATAGTGCTCTTCTGCTTTCATCAGACGGAATACTAAAGATTACATGCCGAGAGAGTCTTCTTACTATTTGCTCATCTATTTCACTCAGCCTTGCTATAGAAGTTATGATCATATATGCTGGATGACTAAAATCAGCAAGCCTATCCATCTGTCTTCTTAACTCTTCTAACATTGGGTTTTCGACATCATCCCTTCCAATCGTTTCTCTCATAGTTTCTCTAACTTCTGAACTCAAGCCGAGTAATTGTTTAGCATCATCATATGCTATTAACAATGGTTCTTCTTCAGCCTCTTCTCGACATTTATTAAAAAATTCTCCAATATCTTCAGGTGCAACTCTTTCTTTCTTGAGCATCATGCTCCCATCGACAGGATAATAACCTAATTTTTTTGCTTCGTTTACAACACAGTGAAGAGCATGTGTTTTTCCTGTTCCACTTTCCCCAAGAAATAGAGAACCGCACTCGGATTGAATTAGCATTCTTCTACGGTCCTGCTTCCCATCTTGATCTAATTTGTTTAGGTATTCTAAATACTTCACAATATCCTGTAATTCTTTGAGAATTAAAGGAAATCCTACAAAATTCTCATGCAGGCTAACATCGTTCGACTCAAATTCTCCAAGTTTCATCTCATCACGTTATTCTTAATGACGATTAGAAAGTTAAAAGGTTACTGGAGTCGTAACAAACGTAAGGCGTAGCCTACACTTATGAAAAAGCTAAGACTCTCCGCTGACTTACATTTGGGTTTGGGTTTGGGGATTAAAATTTAATCTTCTCTCTCATACGTTCTTCCGTTCCCTCCTCCCCCTACCTGTTACTTACTTATGTATACTTTCATATCATATTATATCTATACATATATACATACTCCTCTCTCTAGGATAGAGATTAGTCTATTCAGAATACATAGGTGTGAAGCCAAAACGATCGATCGATCCAAAACCCAAAAGATGGTGCGAAACAGCGTCGGACGTAAAGCCCCCGATTGAGCAACCAGACAAATGGGAGTATCTGCCTATTTCGGAGGGATTGTTCAACCAGAACCGACACCTATCATTTGAGGCACTTGTTCCACTATGTAGAAGCCTAAGGGATCGAATCATCAGAGGGTATGAGAACGGCATCAAGTGAGAATCCAAATCAATATTGCTTTCTATTCTTGCTGTGTGGGATTTAAGTCTGAAACAGGAGTTCCGCAAAGTCTGGCAGGAGATCAATGGAACATGGGACGCCGAAGAGATTGTCTGGGTCTACGAATTTAGGGTCTACCAGCAGAAGACTGAGCAGAGGAGGCTTGGCTCATAGCCTCAGGCGCTTCCGTAAGCTCCCACCCAGATTTTATCAACATCTTCCGCAGCTCCTCGATGCGGATGGCTCCTAATTCAAAGGCTTTGAACATATCCACAAACTCCAGATCAGGTTTCTCGGGCTGCCCCCAGTTAAGACGCACCTTAGCCTCCGCTGGATCATAGCCCGCTTGCTCCATGATAGGCGTGAAGACTTCTCGTTCCACTATCCGTTTGATGAACCTTTGTAGGCTCATTACCTTCCGCTCAGCTGCCTCCAGCGCAGCCCGTGCTGAGGCTTCCGTGAAGCCTGGTGTAGTAAACAGCCTTGGGATAGGCGTCTCCAATCCGAGGAGGAAGTCATTTATGATGTTCTCGACATAGGGTTCCCAGCCTCTTCCCATGGGAACCACAGCCTGCTTGATCTCAGCCTCATCATTGTAGGCGAGCCGGGCGCCCTTCGCAGGGATCTTCTTCAGCACATTTGCATAGGTCTGCAGGTCGTCTTTGCCGAGGTTCTTGAAGGTCCATAGCTCCGTTGGACCTGAGAACTTCTCGAACTGGTCGATCATGGCTTTCTGCATCCGAGCCTTCATGTCAGCCATAGCAGGCCGCACCTCGTTGATGCTGGTTTGGAATCCCTCGCAGAGGCTTCGGATCAGCCCTGAGCCAAGAGCCTCGGCGTTCACAGGGTTCCAGAGGAAGTGGATCACCTGACTAGGCTTTAGCAGCCCTCCCCCGTAGCCCCGTGTCTGCCGATACCCGTTGACGACGCCCTCTGCTGTCCGCTCCACCTTTTCGATACCAATGATTGGTAATATCTTCAGGTTCTCTAGTCGTGCAGGCGTCACCTTCTCCCAGAAACAGTTCCCATAGGCGACAACCTCCCGCGCGGTCCAGAGCATCAGCTCGTCCAGGTTCACCGAGGCGCAGAAATCGTCGATCACCGCCTTCGCCTTCTCGTCTTCAGCAGTGGTGTAGAAGCCTGGTCCCGCAATCTGCTCGGCGAGGAAGTCTATGGCGCTCCTAGCCATGGTGTCTCCGAGGTATACCGCCACCTGAGTCTCGAAGCTGACGACCGGCTTCTCACCCATAGTGCTCTGCCAAGCGGGCACGATAACCGCCTCGTGGCCCCGCAGGGCTCGGCGAACGGCCTCAACGAACCCTGATAACCGCCCTTCTGGCAATCGGTTTCTCCTCTTGCTGAGTTTCTTTCTCCTTTTGAGTCACGCTTCGGATGCCTTCCTGAGCAAGGTATTCTAGGTAGGCGCTAAAGCTGAAGGCTCCTCGATGTTTCTCAACGAAATCGTCAAGTTCCCTAGAAATGGTTATCGAGCGATATTTCTTCGGCAACTTCAATCTATATTAAGCATAGAATAACATTTAATAATTGTTACTGTGAGGAAATGTGATTTACTGTTAGTTCCTCACAACAGAACTTATCTATGCCTTTCCCCTAGCCTTCAATCAAGCGAGACGCCTTGCTCACCTTAACGGAAGCCTTCCAATGGGTCGGAGACTTAATCTCAGAGGAACGTGAAGGACACTTCTTCATCAGGGGCAGAGCCATCCATCCCTGCAAAACCTATCACCCGCAGGAGTGGCCTCAAGTCCGAGCCTACCTAGAGGAGGAACTCATCAAGTCTGCACCGAGCCTGTCCGATAAACCTCTCACTCTCGACCACTCCACCGTACTTGAGCCCCCGAACAAAGTTCTCAAAGCAGCTTGGGAAGACGGAGCCGTTGAATACATCGCCGAAGTCAGCAAACCGATCTATGACCTTGTGAAGAGCGGAGAGATCAGCCACGTTAGCATCGAATACGACTGGCATGTGCTGGAGAAGCTGGACGGCATAGCGCCACGCGGATTGGAGCTCACAGGACTAAGTCTACTCAGGCACATGCAGCCCGGCGACCGTACGACCTCAGCGGAGGTGTGGGAAGG
>Ga0315296_10000789_pt1 | contig 28428 bp, 30 predicted proteins | sample YL17G14_18_MG_FD_203921 | JGI IMG/M metagenome (GOLD analysis project Ga0315296, IMG submission 203921) | Sediment microbial communities from Yellowstone Lake, YNP, Wyoming, USA - YL17G14_18 | ecosystem: Environmental > Aquatic > Freshwater > Lake > Sediment | place: USA: Wyoming | collected... | reverse complement strand
TCCGAGACCAGGGGACGTTCGCAGATTTATCGGTAGCAATGCTCTGGCCAAGAAGCTCATCAATTATGAACCGAAAGTCGACTTCAATGAAGGTCTAAGGCTTACTACAGATTGGTATCGTAATCTGTATGTCTCTCGACATTCACGTCATCAGAATAGGACAAATGTCTGAACGAGTGCGTGAGATTATGGGTCAGAAAGTGAGAAGGAAAAAAATAAAGCTGATAGAACCTGTTGTCGGGAAAGAAGAGATAAAGAACATAGGCAAGGTTTTGCGTTCGGGCTGGCTGACTGAAGGACCACAGGTAGCTGAGTTTGAAGAGAGGATTAAGAAATACATCGACGTGAAGTATGCTATCGCAGCTACATCTTGCACGGCAGCTATTGAATTGGCTTTAAGGGCCTTGAAAATCGGGCCAGGAGATGAAGTGATCGTTCCTGATTTCACGCATCCTGCAACTGGCAACATGGTCAGATGGGTTGGTGCGACACCTGTCTTGGTCGATGTGGACATGTCTTCCTATAATATTGATCCCAGGGAAGTAGAAATGGCAATCACGAAAAAGACGCGTTGCATACTGCCTGTTTCTTGGGGTGGAAATCCGTTAGACATCGGACCATTAGATGAAATGAAAGAGAAGCATGACTTGTTAATCGTAGAGGATGCTGCTTGTAGCTTAGGTGCTGAGTATGACGGGAAGAAAACTGGAACGATGGCGGACATTACATGCTTGAGCTTTCATCCGAGGAAAATAATAACAACTGGAGAAGGGGGCATGTCTGTCACAGATGATCCTGACTATGCAGAGCGAATGGGACACTTGAAGAAGTTTGGCATGGAAACGTCAAATGGGGAAATCAAGTTTACTGGAGACGGCACCAACTACAAGCTAAGCGACGTCTTAGCCGCCATTGGATTGGCACAAATGGACAAGATTGACGCGATAATCAAGAGAAGAATTGAACTGGCCAAACACTATACTAACCTGCTTGTCAAGGTGGACTCGGTCAGAGCGCCTGAAAAGAAAGAGAATACAACGCATACTTATCAAACTTATGCGATCTACATTGAAAAAGATGGTGTAAGGGACAAGATAATCGAAGATCTCCGAAAGAAAAACATCGAAACCCAAATCGGAACCTATTCGTTGCACCTGCAACCTAGCTATAAGCGAGCAAAGAGGGTGGGAAGACTTGAAAGAGCAGAAAAACTGTATAGAAACCTGCTGGCCTTACCAATGTGCCATTCGATGACGGAAAAAGACCAAGAATACATCGTGTCGGAGCTCAAGAAGAGTATCCACAAACATTAGACGAATGTACAGAGCGCGTGTAATTCGCTCCTTGTTTGTCCGAACGCGCGCTCTTGTCCACTCGCAAAAGAGTTTCGTTTTCTTTGGATAATTCAAACATTGAATGGTCAACTTCACCCAATCCAACGATGAGAACTTTCTCTTTTGGCATGGGTTAGCCTCCGACAGAAGCAAAAAGTGGACCGTCAAACTATTTAAACTTCACTTATCTAAGAAGGATGAAATGGGGGGGTTCAGAGTAACGTGTCAAAACCCAAGCTAGGCCAAGGCGTGATAGTCGGCAGGAATGTACACTTCGGAGAGAAAGTCGTAATCTGGAATTATGTTGTCATAGGAGACAACACTCGAATCGATGAGGGGACTCTTGTGGGCAGCTTTTGCGACATAGGGAAAGAAGTGATCATTGGCAGAAACTGCAATATTCAAGCTCACGCTACGATTTCGAATGGATGCAAAATCGGGGACAACGTGTTCATAGCCCCGAACACCAGTCTTCTTAACGACAGATATCCAAAGAGTATTCTGCTGACCCCGCCAATTGTCGAAGACGATGCTGTCATCGGCGGGGGAGTTACAATACTTCCGGGCATTGTCATTGGCAAAAAGGCCGTTGTTGCGGGGGGTAGCGTCGTAACCAAGGATGTCCAGCCGAGCACGGTTGTCAAGGGTGTTCCTGCAAAAGTCGCGATGACGCTCCTTGAATATGAAGCAAAAAGAAAGAACTATGTTCGTTCAAGACAGCAGGTGGAAAAATGAAGGTATGGTATGACGCCTGCACCGGAAAACACATGAGGTACGGTATTGCCGTTGCAAGACGTCTCAGAAAAGCCGGCTGCGAGGTCGTATTGACCACAAGAGAACATCCTGACACGTTGGGCGTAGCTCAGGCACTTGACGAGAAACCGTTGGTGGTTGGAAAATACGCTCCTTCTTCGCTCTCCACGCGTGTGGCAGAAAGCGCAAAGCGTACGCTTCGATTCTTGGAGCTTTTTGAAGACAATCAACCTGATGTAGCGATATCTCACCAATCTCCGGAATTGTGCCGTACGGCGTTCGGGCTCAACATCCCGATAATTCTGACTGCTGACACTCCTCACGCTTTTGCTGTGAATAAGCTGACGATTCCTTTGGCAACGAAGCTCGTCGTTTCCGAGGCTATTCCGAATCGCTTTTTTAAGACCTGTGGCGCCAACGAGATTGTTCAATTCAAGGGCGTGGACGAAGTTGCATGGATAAAAGGTTTCAAACCTTCAAAGATCTTTGATTTCAAAAAGCCTTTGATAGTTGTTCGCCAGATGGAAACGAACGCTTCATACGCTCTTGGCGAAAAGGACACATTACTGGAAGCCGCTAGGAAACTTTCCAGTCTCGGAACCGTCCTCTTTCTCTCAAGATACGTTAGGGAAGAAATCCCAGGCTTGAAGGTGATAAAGGATTTTGTGGATTCTGCAAGCGTCGTTTCATACGCCGACCTCGTCATAGGTGCCGGCGGAACTATGTCCAGAGAAGCAGCCTTGAGGGGTGTTCCCAGCATCGTGCTTTCCGAGATAAGTCGTACCTATGTGAACAGATATCTGGCAAAGAAAGGGTTTCCGGTGTTTTTCGCAACGGTATCAAACGTTTATTCTTACGCGAAGAAATACCTCGGAAAACATGTCGATGTCAAAGCGAAACTTGCAGAGTTGCAAAACCCACTTGACATCATTGAAGACCTTGTCGCCAAGAGATCGTTTGGGAAAGATTGAAAGCAGCGCTCGTGAGCAAAGACTAAAAATGAGCAGAACCGTTTGATACTCAATGAGGGCCGGTCGTCTAGCGTGCGCGTCCGACCTTTTCGGGATTTTCCGTCAAAACTGGCTGAAAACCATCCGAAGATTTTCTCAGTCAGCCGCCTACGTAGTTTTCTTCCATGCCCGTGTATATGGTTCTCGTCTGCTGGGACTCGGCTTTCGCCAATGCTATACTTAATCAATGGCTGAGATTGAGTATAAGTGTTGCTGAAAAACTGGATGTCCATACTCATAGTAAACATATCCACAGCAATGACCACTACCTAGTCCCCCACCATTTACCCCACGGAAGAGTCATAGCGCGCGCTAGACCAAAATCCAACAAGAAGGTTAAAACATGACTCTCCCGCCATTTACGGTTCAAAAAAAGACGAATGGATAATAGTCCCCCTATGAATGTAACGAAGAACGGTAGTGGATGTTAGAAAATTATAGCGCGCGCCTTTCTAACGGTCTTTGCACAATCTCTTTTCTACAAACAACTTCAATATCGTAGCCCATTCCTCTTGGGCTGGGGATATGGCGTAGACTCTGAATAGTAAAGTTGACTTCTTCCAGCATTCTTCTCAATTTCGAGTCCCTGTACAAGTGAAAAGTCTTGTAGTTTCCACGTGAATTGGACAAATGCAGACGATAATATAACCAACCATACCAAGAGGCAACTACAAGCGTGAAAACGCTATCAGGTTTTAGAACTCTGAAAATCTCGCTCAAAGCCTTCGTATCATCTTCTACATGTTGAATACATCTGCGAGAAAACACTTCCTCGATGCTATTGTCTTCGAAATCCAATTTACAGACGTCCATTACAAAATCAACATCTTCACCCTTACTAATATCGACACCCAAGAAGCCTTCCTTTTTGTTTCCGCCGCAACCAATATCGAGTTTCAATATTTGGACCTCTTTTCCAGCGTCTCTTAGCATTGAATAGATACTTGAAAGCCTTTTTATTGATTGCCTGAACAAAACGGGGAAATAATGTTTAAGAATCTTGAATCTGCCTTTCCTTATGCTAAAAGCGCGCGCGAAAGCGACGAATGGGATGTTGCCCACGCCACTAACTTAGAAGAAGAAAACAAATTAATCGGAATAGGCTTTGAATTCATCCGCTACAGCGAAAAAGACCAAGTAGCCATATACCGGAAGAGAAAGTAAAAAAACAAAGAGAAAGAGTATACTAGTTCAGTGGGCCGGTCGTCTAGCTTGGTTAGGACATTGGCTTTACGAGCCAAAGGTCGCCGGTTCAAGTCCGGTCCGGCCCACCAATCACCAATTTTCTCGTTACTTTCAGAGTTGTTTGAAGAATTAACCTGTGAGAACTGCGTCAACAAGTGTTTCAAGTGATTTTCGAACGTCTTGCTAAGATTTAAGCCGAATTCACGCGACTTCTCAACCAAATCTTGATCAACATACAAGACAAGATTGTGTTTGTTTGACATTTGCGTTTGCACCCGGGCAGGGGCGAGGGGGAGTTCTATGTTATATGTTTGTTGTTGGTTTGGGGGTAAAGTTTTATCCCAAACCCAAACGGTTCCGCTCTAGCATTCTTACACTCACTCATATACACTCACAGCGCGCGCACACTCGCACACGCACGCATGTAAATCATTTATACTGATTCTCAATACAGATATCTGTTCTTGGTGAAAACACGCTAGTCACAAACAAAGACCTACTTTTTCCAGCCAGACAGAATCACTATGCAGTCGGGGCCTTTAACATAAACAATTTAGAAATCGTGTTAGCCGTTGCCGAAGCAGCAACTGAAGAGAAATCACCTGCCATAGTTGCACTGACGCCGAGCGCCATCAAATACGGAGGACTAGCCTATCTCTCAAAAATCGTGAAGACAGCTGCTGAAGCTGCTCCCGTGCCGATGTCGCTGCATCTTGACCACAGCGAAGACTTTGACACCGCCCAAAAGTGCATTGGTGCAGGCTTCACCTCAGTTATGATTGATGGTTCGCATCTGAAGTTTGAAGACAACATTGCCTTAACTAAACGGGTTGTTGACATTGCGCATCCGAAAGGTGTTTCCGTAGAGGCAGAGCTCGGACGGCTCGCGGGCGTGGAAGAATCAACCATTGAAGAAAAAGATGCCATGTTGACTGACCCAAACGTTGCGGCGGAATTTGTCGAGAAAACAGAAGTGGATGCACTTGCGGTTGCGATTGGCACTTCCCACGGAGCTTACAAGTTTAAGACTGAACCGAAACTTGATTTCGGAAGACTGGAACTGATCAAGGAAAAAGTGGATATCCCGCTTGTGTTGCACGGAGCCTCAAGTGTCCCATCATGGATTATTGAAAAGGCAGCCAAGTACGGGGCCCAACTTGAAGGAGCAAAAGGAATCCCCGAAGACCACATCAAAAAAGCCATCACCATGGGCATAGCAAAAATAAACATAGACACAGACCTGAGGCTGGCTTTCACCGCTACTGTCCGCGAAGTTCTGGCGAAATCACCTAAAGAGTTTGACCCGCGGAAAATTCTGGGTCCCGCAAAAGAGGCCATGAAAGAGGTCGTTAAGGCCAAGATGCGCTTGTTCGGCAGCTCTGGAAAAGCGCGCGCTCTCCAATAACTATAGACAGGTATGCCTAGCAGCTAAGCTATATAAGTGATGTTGAATATTGAGATGCACATTCCAGATCTATTATTTTAGCGATGGATTTGTCGAGTGAAAAAAAGCAGAGTGGAAACAAGTTAGATGGCTAAGCAAATTTGGAGAGGTAGAGGCAGGCCTCTTAACAGCATGCCTTCATACAAAGATGGAAGGATTCTGGAGAACCTTGCCAGAATCGCGATGCTGCATAAGGTTGATTCGAGTGAATTCTTCAATCGCATTGTCGAAGCTTGGAATCACGACGGGTCAGAATGTGCGCAGTTGGCTATAAAATGTCGTAAGAGGACGAAAAATTCAGCGATTTTTCTCTTTACCAACGGTCGGAAGCGCGCGCGGAAGGTTGTAGCTCAATTTCCGATATCGATTGCCATCTTGCAAGGAAAGAATCAGCTCGAAAGCTACACAGAAACAATTTTGGCCAGAACTTCCTCATTCAAGAATTTCGAGGGTGTAACCTCGAAGATTGGTGACTTGAAAGTCGGAATGAAAAAAGTCAGCCTCAAAGCAGAGGTGCTCGAGATTCCAGAATCTAAAATCATCTACACGAGATATGGAACGACGGCTTGTATATCAAACGCACTTATCAAAGACGAAACTGGTTCAATGAAAATGAGTTTATGGAACCACCAGATCAGCATGGTGCATAAGGGCGACGTAATTGACATCAAAAATGGCAAAGTAACCTGGTTCAGCGGTGAAAGGCAGTTGCGACTGGGGAGAAGCGGAAGCTTGAGCGTCATCGAATGCGCGCAAAAACTATGAGAAGTGGTGTTTGATGCCGAAGACTAAAGCCATAATACACATTCAAAACGTTGTTGCCGCTGCCACATTAAACCAGAAGGTTGACTTGAACGCTGTGGTGAAGAGTTACCCAGGGGTTGAATACCGCCCAGAACAGTTTCCTGGACTGGTGTTTAGGCTTAAGAGACCGAAGACAGCAACGCTGATCTTCAACTCTGGAAAAATGGTGTGCACAGGAGCAAAATCGGAAAAAGAAGCGCGCAGGGCTGTTATGACAGTTGTCAAAGAGTTGAAGAAGGACGGAATAATCATCATCAGTAGGCCGGACTTGAAGGTTGTGAACATGGTTGCTTCTGCAAGCTTGGGCGGAAGGGTAGACTTGGAACTGGCAGTGAGCTCGCTTGGAAAAGCCATGTATGAGCCGGAGCAGTTTCCAGGATTGATCTACAGAATGGATGTGCCTAAGGTGGTCATACTGATATTCGCAAGCGGGAACCTTGTTTGCACAGGAGCGAAGAAAGAACAGGATGTTTATGACGCAGTGCAAAAACTTCACGAAAGGTTGGAGGAACTAAACCTCATATTCTACGAATAAAAACCTCATAGACCAGAACAGCAAGCTTCATTGTTTTTAATCTTTGCCCGTTTCTTAGTAGTCCCTCACTGTAATTGCGCGTGTGTGTATTTCTTAAGGTTTTCCTACTCTTTTGTAAGGGTTATTTCCATTGTTGAAACCATCCGTGCTCTGTTTTCGCCTTCTCTTGCTGGCATTTCTTCGGTTCCGATAGCGATTCTGCTTACTTTTAGGTCTTTCAGGAAGCGGCTTCTGGTTATTTCAGCTACGTCAACAGCTGTTGCGATTGCTCGTCCTCTGGCTTTCAGAATTACTTCCTTAGAATCGTTCGCCGACAGTCTTGTGATAACTGCTAGAACATAGTCCATTGGTGTTTTACTTCCAACGAAAACAATTGCTGATTTTTCCGTCATTTCCATCGCTCCTTTCATCATTAATTGTAACATGCAACGTTGTTGTGTTCTTCCGGTCTCTCAACAACAGAACGCTGTTGCCCTTATACTACGCATACTTCCTTATAAAGCGAAAAGACAACAGAGTAGCCGGCCGCGCTATACTCAAACAGATACAGATCGCTTTGAGTAGAGTCCGCGCGGAAGAATGAGTGTGCCGCTAGATGCGTGAGTGGGACATTAGATTTATTAGTGGTATGGTCAGAGTATGCCGGTTAAATTGCGCCACTCTGCCACGTTGAGAATTGACGAAAGAGTGCTGGCCAAAAGGCTAGGGTAAGATCTCAATGCCTGCCTTCTCGTAGATCTCTTCGAGTTTCTGAGGTGAAAAATCAGTGTAGTGTCTTGCCAAAACAGATTTTGGCACTCTTCCGCAGAAAGCATCAATGTAAGTCTCAGATACACCTAGTCTAAGCATTTCAGAGCAGAACCATTGACGCAACTTCTGTGGAGTAATGTCTATGCAAGTCTTCTCTCTAGCAGTTTTCCAGAGTTCAACAACTTCTTGTCGCTGCATGGGGAATAGTCTTTGACTTCTTGATTGCTTCTTGGTTGCCAAATACTCTTTTAGTACTGTTTCTGCTTCATTATTGTAGAAGCTGACCCAAGACTTCTTCGTTTCACCCATGTGATTGCCTGGTGTAATCATACGTTTTTGAGAATCAATGTTTTCAGGTTTGAGCGATAGAATTTCTTCTCTTCTCAACCCAGTTGTAGCATACAGCATGAACAGTGCTTTCTCTTTCGATGTCTCAAGACACGTATAGAACTGTCTGATCTGTTCTTTGCTGACTATCTGTTTTGGCTTGAACACTTGATGAGGAAACTTGAAACTGGCAACAACTTCAGGCATTTCTAGAAAGTCTCTGAAGAACACTTTCAAAGCCATCAAAGCATTCTTGTAAGTAGCCGCACTGAATTTCTCTAACGATTTCAGAAAGCATCTCAAGTCTTCTCTCGAAATTTCATCAGGCTTCTTACTGACAGTCTTGAGCATTCTCTTGATGAACCAAACCTTCTCGTAGGCTGTTCTCTTGCTTCTTCTCAAATCAACCATCTGAAAGTCTCTAAATCTCTCAAGAAGCTCACTTTCGCTTTTTGAAGGCAATTCCGGGGCTTTACGAGCCAAAGGTCGCCGGTTCAAGTCCGGTCCGGCCCACCAACTCTTACCCTCGATATAATATGCTATCACAAGGTTTTACTGTAGCTTGACAGATACAGAGTTCTCAAGGTGAACTGAATGACTTTCACTCATACGAGTATCAGGACGAGCAACATTGACAAATCGATCAACTTCTACACCAGACTGATGGGGCTTAAGCTGCTAAGTCGACGTGAAATTCCGCAGAATGATGCGGAGATCGCTTTTCTGCAGGATCCAGATGGAAAAGGAGCTAGGCTCGAGTTGACCTTCTTCAGGAAGCAGAAGAATTTTGTTCAAGCTGAATATGAAGAAAGAGTGTTTGATCACATAGCTTTTGAAATCAAAGACATGGATGAAACACTCTCGGTAATTAGGAAAAGCAAGGTCACTATTAGCGACGAACCGTACAAGTTAGGTCCAACGGGACCCGTCATAGCGTTCATAGAAGACCCAGATGGCACTTTGATCGAACTGATAGAACGAAAATAGTATCCTCCTCAGGGACAAATACCGACTGTTGTGTGGACTCAGCCAAACGTTTTTTAGCAATACAGAAAGTCTTTGCCCATGCCAGATCGAGCGATTCGCCCCTTCCACGCCTTTCTTATGTTCTTGTTGATCACTATTTGGGGTAGCTCCTTCGTGGTAGTTAGAGTATTATTAAATGAGGGTTTGACTCCGACTGCGATCGCGACCTTTAGGTTTCTGACTGCCAGTCCAATGTTTCTCGCTGTGCTAGTTGCTAACAAAGTTCTGAACAGGAAATATGCGCTGTCTGTTGCGAAGAGCGACATCCCGAGAGTGCTGGTTCTTGCCCTCACAGGCGTCACATTCTTTTTCATCGCTCAGTATACAGGAATTCAGATGGCCAGCCCATCGATAGCCGCAATCATGACTTGTCTGTTGTCTCCCTTATTCATCACGATTCTTTCTGCACTGGTGTTCAAGGAAATTCTGGTGCGCAAACAAATTCTGGGAATTGCAGTAGCTGTTGTTGGAACATCGGCAATCATAGCTGGAGGATCTTTGGAACTGGGGACCAATCCATCCTTTTTCTTAGGGACCTTGATCTTGCTTCTGACACCTGTTCTCTGGACAACATACACTCTGTCCGGCAAGTCAGTCATGAAACAGTACAGCCCATTCTTGGTGTCGGCCTACTCAAGCGTTCTAGGCGGACTGTGCCTAGTTCCCTTCTCTTTGGCTGAAGGTTCACTTGGAAAACTGCTTTCAATCAGTTTCCAAAGTTGGGCCGCCATTCTTTTCTTGGCTTTCACCTGCTCATTGATAGGATACTTCATTTGGTTCTACGTCGCAAATCAAGTTGGGGCCGCGGTCGTAAGCTCATTCTTGTTTGCAGAACCATTGATAACTGCGCTGTTTGCCACAACCTTCGTGGGAGAAACTATAACATTGTTCACTGCGGTCGGCGGGCTACTAGTATTCGTGGGCGTCTACTTGGTTTCTAGGAAGTAAGTATGGTTTCTGAGCCCAGTAATTTGATTATGTTCCTTGGATTGAATACTGTGAATACGGCTCTTTGAAGCCTCTTGCCAATCTTTGGGATCAGTCCGGCAGCATCAGTTCCAAGTTTGCACACAACCGCATGCTCGAACATCCCGAGCGATTCAATCTTGACCACGTCACGGTCTGCTTGTGATTCCCTTATCGTTGATTTGACTTCAAAATAGGAGGCACCCACTATCAACAGTCTGTCCAGCATCGATCTTGTCCAATCGAAGAACTGCTTCTGTTGTTTGTCGGACAATTCGGCTTCAACATAGCGTTTCTGCAAATCAACATTTGTGACCCTGACGTCTAAGGGCACATTCTCGCGCAGACCGAAAAGCTCAGCTAGTTTAACAAGTGCCATTCTTCTTCCGTCGCCAAGCTGAGCCTGTAACCGATTCAAAGGAATCACGGCGTCAACATTCTCAGGAATAGAGACTCCTATGTCCACAAGCAGTTTGCTCTTGTCTTGTCCCGAGTCTCTTATGAAGCCTTTGAAGGTTGAAAACATGTTGACTTTTTCCAATTCTACAGGACAGAAGCCGATTTTGTCGGTCAAATATCTCAGCGCCACGTGCTCATCTTCACCACTAACCAAGACCTGTACCAACCCACGAGAATTCATGCCGGCAATGTCTACCCTGACGTCCAATCCTTTGAGTATAGCCTTAAGATTTCTATCAGTTTGACGAAGCTGGAAATCGTTGCGCGCTTTTGTCACCAGAGTCAAGGAAGACAATCACAATCGCCCACGAACGTCAACATCTCTTCATGAAGTTTCCAAATTCTTTCAACCGCGCATCGCGGCAGTTCCTGTTCGAATCGCTCAACAGTTTTCTCTATGGGAATTCGACGTGAGCCCTCGACAAGTTTATCTGCATAACACACAATTTTCTCCTCAATCGTCTGTGGGACGTACACGTCTTTGGGCCACCCGAGTTTCTTTGCCTCTCTGGCGGCTATTCCACCGCCAACATGCTTCTTTATTATCGATATCACTGGTTCCGGCAAACCTAAGGATTTGGCTATTTGAGCCCCCGCCACTGCATGATGAACAGTGTGGGTCTTGCTTCTTCCAATGTCATGCAAGAGCGCACCTATTTCCACAAGTTTCAAATCAACTGGGTACCCTCTCTCCTTGCAGGCTTGTGCAAGCTCGCAAGCCAATTCAGTAACTGCTTCGACGTGTCTCACAACGTTCTGTTTACATCCACTTTGGCGAAGATATCTCAGCGCCTGTTCCCTTGAAGGAAGCTGCTCACTCACCAAGCTCCTTCCTCAGGATTTCGACCCTCTTCGAGAGCGCTTCAAGGGTCTTCTCGTTGTCGTAATGCATCAAAGGCTTTCCACATGTTGGACATTTGAAAACAAGTTCCACAGCCTCTTCAAACGGTACCCGCTTGCACCCAGGCGTGTAACAATAGTAAAAGTCATGGTTTTTCTCGAATTCCAAGCGGATGTCAAGTTTTTCAAGAACTCGTCGCTTCTGGCTTTGGATGAAACCTTCCAGTTGATCAGACTGCAACCTCCAATGAAAAACGAACCAACCAGTCTTCGGGTCGCGCGTTCGCCTTAGACTTACAAGAGAATGATCATAGAGCTTGTAAAGGATTTTGCGGACAAAATTCAATCTTATGCCAGTTTTCGTGGCTATCTCGTCGTCTGTTGTTTCCCCTGCGTTCTTGAGGATTTCGATGAGTTTGATAGCGTCCTCCTCGCCAAGTGCTTGAGCGACTCTAGTCAAAGTTGCGTCATCAATGTTCGATAACATGCTGCCTCTTTTGCTTCTCCTTTTCAAATTGGTCTCTGTGTCGTATAATGTGCGCAGTTCGACTTTAAATCTCTTCTCGACAGAAAAAGTCAAGTCTTCTGTGATTTTTCATGATTTATCTTCTTTCCCCGTTGTTGAGGAATGATCCTCAATTTAGCGTTTTCAAAATTTCTCGTCAGTTCCTCTCCATTGAAAAAACGGTCGAGAAAAACCGCGAGGCTCGCACACTCTGAATGAGGCTGATTTCCAACAGCTACGTTGAAATCCGATACCTGTTCAGAAAAGAATTCACCCGGCACTTTTTGGCTTCCAACGATGATCAACACGTCTTTCTCTGATTCCCTTATTCGTTTCAAAGCATCGCTGCCTTGGATGTTTTCTCCGTAAACTGTCAAATGGACGACGATGCCGCCCTTCTTTTTCCATTCTCTTACGATTTTCTTCCAAGGGGTCCCCATTTCGAAAAAGAATGTCCCTCCCCATTCCGATGAGACTTTGTCGATCGATTCTTTGATGTTTGAGTCGCCTGTGTCTGAAAGCAGTAAGCCGTCTGCTCCTAGGGCTCTCGCTGCCAACGCAACATGCGTTGTTAATCTTGCATCTCTCTGTGCCCTGTGTCCCCATCGGAGTACGAAAATTTTCGGCATGTTCTCTCTTTCAGACTTTTTCGATCTTTCCGTTAAACTCTTTCTGAACTCGGTTTCTGACTTTTTCAGCGAAGGCTGTTTTTGCTTCAAAAACCACATGGACCGAGTCCGCTGCGTATTCTGCAACTTGTACGTCGGCGTTGTCGAAAAGCCAGGCCATGAAGGGCATTGTTTCCTTCGTTATCGGTGCTGTAAACGAAACGCGCACATAGTCTTTGAGTTGATCAAGTATTTCTCTCTTCAGAAGCTCAATGTTTGTTTCCTTCAGGGCTGAAATGGGAATCAAGCTTGTAGCTTTGTCTTTTAAGAGTTCCGTTTTTTGCTGTGTCTCTTCAGCCGATATTAAATCGATCTTGTTTAGTATGGTGATCACTGGTATTCCTGAAGCTCCTATTCGCTCTATCGTTTCTATACACGCATTCAGTTTTCTTTCCATAGCGTTTATCGGTTCGCTTGCGTCGACCAGAAGGAGAATGAGGTCGGAGTAAATGGTTTCTTCGAGTGTTGAACGAAAAGCTTCAATAAGCGTTAAAGGGAGTCGATCTATGAAGCCCACGGTGTCAGTGAGTAGAAACTCTCTTCTTGAGAAAGTCACGAGTCGTGTTGTCGTTGAAAGCGTTGTGAACAATGCTGCGTCTACTTGGACAGTTTCTTCTGCAAGAGTGTTGAACAAGGAGCTCTTGCCTGCTTTTGTGTATCCCGCTAGTGAGATCGTTGTAAAGCCTAGCTCAGCTCTTCTTTCTCGGTGTAGGATTCTTTTTCCTCTGATTGTCTTCAATTTCCTTCGGATTGCATGTACTTCTTTCTTCACGCTTTCGTAGTAGATGTCAACCTCGTAGGCTCCGAGTCCCATGAAACCTGGCTGTTCTCCTTTCTTTGCAAGCCTGACTCTTTCCTTTGCTTGGGTCAGGTCATATTGGAGTTTCGCCAAACGAATCTGCATGTTGGTTTCGGTAGTCGTGGCTCTCCTGGTAAAGATCTCAAGAATGAGTTGAAAACGGTCAATCGCCTCAACATTCGTGGCTTTGGCAAGGTTGTACGCTTGAAGCGGTCTAAGTGGATTATCGAAAATGACCTTTTCAGCGCCGGTTTTCTTCACAAGTTCAGCCAATTCCTCTACCTTGCCAGGTCCTATTTGATAACGTGTATCCGGTTCTCTGACTTGTTCTATTCTTCCAGCAACCATGTACCCCGCGGACTCCGCGAGACTTTCAAGCTCATCAATTGCTGGTTTTTCAAAATGCCATCGGCGTTGAACTAGTATCGCTTTCGTCTGGCAGTCTCCTCCTCACCCTAGTCTTTCTTCTTCAGCTGGATCAAGTCTCCGAGGGTCAATTCTCGACTTGGTTTTTTAGGTATCTTTGCTTCAGGAACCTTCACTTCCTTCGCAGGTACGATAAGCTTCACTTTCAACAGATGCTCCAAAGCTGTTGCAAGCTTGTCGTTAGGGGCCATTTTTCCCGTTTCGATTTTTTTGAGGAGAGACACTTTCTCGTTCAGCCGTTTGCCAAGTTCTGCATGGGACAGTCCGAGTTGCTCACGGGCCTTTCTTATTTTGGCACCGAAATCTTCCACTAACTCCAGGCTTGTATCGACGGTAGGGGCCTTTGGTTTTGTCTGAACCCTCACCATCAAAGGTGTTGTTCTCGGTTTCACGAACGCTGGTTTCGGTTTGGGTTCGTCATAACAGATTTTGCCATGTTTTGCACATACACCACAAACAGTCAGCCTAGCTCCCTCTATAATAACGTTGAGCGGTTGTCCATTGATTCTACATCCGCAGGCTTCACACCGCAATTTCTACACCTGAAATGCTCTTATTATGAAGGTCGTGTTTATAGTTGTCGAACGCTTAAGCTAGCAAACGGTGTACGAGTTTGGAAGACGATCTGACCCGAATAAGAGCCGTAGCAGACTACCAGTTCGGCCGAGGTGTCGGAGCCAAGCTCTTTCCCCGCAGTGTCAAGATTTCCTTCTCGCCGCGAACAGGCCGAATCCGATACATATTTCTGGGTGAGAAACGGATCGCTACCATGCGTCCAACAGATGGCTTGTTTTCCCTCAGCATTGAAGGCGCCAAACGCATCGTTGAAAGCACGCCTTCGGCACGATGTTTTGTTACCGTTAAGGACGATGTGTCAAAATTCGTAATCGACGGAGGCGACGCATTCGCCGTGCACATCGTCAAAGCAGATGACGAAATACGCGCGAAAGACGAGGTGATAGTTCTCGATAGCAACAGAAGGGTTCTTGCCGTTGGACGTGCTGTACTGTCGGGCGCGGAGATGAGAGCTTTCAAGCGCGGTGTTGCCGTAAAGGTAAGGCGTGGCTCTCTTGACGAAAGTTAAGTATATGAGTCTTCAATATTACAGATTACAGGTCAAGGTGATTCTATGCAAAGGCGTGTGAATCCGCGAGAAGCCAAGCGAATGATGCAGCGCATGGGCATGAGCATGGACGCAGTCGCCGACGTGCAAGAGGTTGTAATCAGAACAAGCAGCAAGGAAATCAAGATCGAAGAGCCCGAAGTTGCGGTACTTGAAGTGCAGGGACAGAAAATCTACCAAGTCACGGGCGGGAAGGTCACAGAAAAAGCTGCCGAACGCAAGGCGCCTGGAATAGCCGAAGAAGACATCAGGCTTGTGGCCGACCAGACCGGCAAGAGTCTGGACATGGCTAGAAGAGCCCTGGAAGAAAGCGGCGGAGACCTCGCAAAAGCTATTCTTCTACTGCAATCAAAATTCTGACAACCCTCTAGTTTTCTCATTCCACCTTCCATAACTCGGGAAACAGAGATTGAATGTCGAGTTCGAAGAATCTGATTGAAGAAAGCAAACTAAGAGTCAGCATAACAGCGTCGTTGGATATTGAAATGGAAATTCAAGTACTGAGCGGCAAGTTGATGTGACAAGGATTCCGCTGGTTTTAAGTTCACCATTCTGCAATATTGTAAGTGAGGTCAGATAAGCGCGTGTTCGACATCGTCTCCGTGGGACACTTTGCAATAGATTCGATTCTGCTCCCTGACAGAAAAAACCCGTTCATCGTTTTGGGCGGTTCGGCTGCCTATGTTTCACTTGCGGCTCGGCATCTGAACGCTCGAGTTGCCGTTGTGTCCAAGGTTGGCAACGACTTTCCAGAAGCCTACAGATGGTGGCTTGGCCAAGAAGGCATAGATTTGTTGAACGTAGCCAAAGACGACAATTCCCGAACGACACGTTTTGAATTGAAATACAATGCTGATCTATCAGAGCGCTCCCTGCGATCAGAGCACAGGGCACCGCCGATAACTGTTGAAGACCTCTCACATGTTCCCAAGGCTGAAGTCGTTCATATTGGACCCATAGCAGGCGAAATCGGTTTTGATGAGATTCAAAAACTGAAAGGCTGTGGAAAAGTTTTGTCTCTTGATCCACAAGGGCTTGTAAGGAATTTCGACGAGACAGGAAACGTTACGATCAGTCCGTTGATAGACAAGCGCGTGCTAGAACTTGTTGACATTTTCAAGTCGTCACTCATTGAAGTTCAAGCTGTTACTGGTCTGTCTGAATTGGCGCCTGCAATAAAGGCGATTCATCATTATGGAGCTAGGATTGTCATAGTTACTTTGGGCGCGAAAGGTTCTGTTGTTTCGGTTGAAGGAACGATTCACGACGTTCCAGCGTGTCCACCTGAGAAGCTTGTCGATCCCACTGGCGCGGGAGACGCGTTTATCGGAGGTTTTCTGGCCGAGTACGCTCGTGGTGAAGATAGTTCTTGGTGTTCATGCGTAGGTTCGGCTGCTGCTTCGCTCGTTGTTGAAGGTGTTGGTCCAACGCATATGGGCACTGGTGATGAGATATACGCGCGGGCTCGTCCTCTATATGAAAAAGGAATTAAGGAATGAAGTGTATTCTATTGCAACATAATCTGATGCTTAAGGGGCACTGAACGTGGGACGTATCGAAAAGGGTGTAAAATGTAACGTATCCGGTTGCGGTAAAGAAGCAGTCCGCTCGCTTTCGGCCGCAAAGGTAAAAGCCGCAGGATTGAAAGTAACCGACGAAAAGCACGCCTATTTGTGCAAGGAACATTACAAGGAGTACAAGAAGAAGACGAAGAAAGACAAAAAGCTTGAGAAGTGGCGATATAGCGCTTAAGCTTTGGAGGATTTTGTTCGATGCGAATATTGCAGTTGCACTCAAATTTTATCGTCTATAAGCCTGTTGAAAAAGAGATTGCGCAAGCCGAAGAAACAGAGAAAAAGGAGAAGCGGCTGGACGAGTTAATCGTCCTTTTCACTGCTGTGGAAGAAGGGGACAACTCGGCGGTAGCACAGAAGGCCATTGACGAAGTCCAAGCCTTCCTTGAGAAACTGGGTATAAACCGCATTTTGATCTACCCCTATGCTCACTTGAGTAGCCGATTGGCTAAGCCTTCGGAAGCACTGAAAATCGTTAAGTCAATGGAGTCGTATGCGCGTGAGAAAGGCATCGAAACACATCGCGCACCCTTCGGCTGGAATAAACAGTTTGCGATATCTGTTAAGGGGCATCCTCTTGCAGAACAGTCGCGTGCAATTCTCCCAGTTGGAACCAAGGAAAGCAAAGACGAGGAAAAAATCTCCGAAGCAGTGAAGGCAGAGGAGAAGCTCAAATCTTGCTGGTACATCCTGCAAACAGACGGAAAGATGGTGCCCGTCGACGAGTTCAAATTCAAAGGGCATGAAAACCTCCAAAAGTTTTCAAGATACGAGATTTCAAAGGTGAGAGCCAGTCAACAGATGCCTCCTCACGTTATACTGATGAAGAAGCTGGAAATTGCTGATTATGAGCTTGGAAGCGATCCCGGGAACATCCGTTGGTACCCGAAGGGACGTCTAATCAAGGCTCTGCTTGAGACATTCGTCAGCGCAAAAATGAACGAGTACGGGGCCATGGAGGTTGAGACTCCAGTGATGTATGACTTTCAGCACCCTAGCCTGGCAGACTACCTGAACCGTTTTCCAGCGCGACAATATTTGCTGAAATCAGAGGACAAAGAGCTTTTCCTCAGGTTTGCAGCATGTTTTGGGCAGTTCTTGATGGTTCATGATGCTCAGTTCTCTTACAGGCAGCTGCCTATGAAACTCTATGAGTTGACTCGCTACAGCTTCAGGAGAGAAAAGAGCGGTGAAGTGGTGGGTTTGAGACGCCTTAGAGCCTTCAGCATGCCCGACTGTCACGCGTTCTGCGCTGACTTGGAGCAAGCCAAAAACGAGTTCGTGATTCGATTCAAGCTCTGCATGCGAATCCTAGAAGAAATCGGACTGAACAAGGATGACTACGAGCCTGGAATCAGGTTTACCAAAGATTTCTATGAAGAAAACAAGAAGTTCATATCGTCTCTGGCGAAGATTTTCGGCAAGCCCATGCTCGTCGAAATGTGGAGCGAACGTTTCTTCTATTTCGTACTGAAATGGGACATGAACTATGTTGACAACCAAGACAAAGCTGCGGCTCTTTCGACTGATCAGATTGACGTTGAGAACGCGAAAAGGTATGGAATAACCTTCGTGGATGAAAAAGGCGAGAAGCAGTATCCGCTTATTCTGCACTGTTCTCCAAGCGGAGCAATTGAAAGAGACGTTTACGCGCTGTTAGAAAAAGCCTACAAAATGCAAAAGAAGGGCAAGGCGCCAATGCTTCCATTCTGGCTTTCGCCCACTCAGGTTCGTCTCGTCCCTGTTTCCGACAGCTTTCTGAAGGATGTTGAAAAATTCGCCGAAGAAATGGAAGTCCATCACATACGCGTGGATATTGACGACCGACCACTCACGCTGCAGAAAAAAGTGCGAGAAGCCGAGATGGAGTGGGTTCCATGTGTAATCGTTGTAGGTCAGAAGGAACTTGAGTCTGGAGTACTTCCTATAAGAGACCGCTCATCGGGAGGACTGCGCAAGCTCAGATTAGCGGACTTTGTGGCCGAAGTTGAAAAGGCAGTCAAAGGCAAACCTTTCAGACCTCTACCACTGCCAAAGTACCTGTCGAAAAGACCCCAATTCTATGGCTAGTGACCGTGAAAACAACTAGGTCTTTCCAAAAGATATATGAAACCTTGCCTTCCTAGACTAACTTCACGTTTAAGGGGGCGCCGTATTGGAGAGCGAGCTACAAGTCTACATCGACGGAAACTTCTATCCAAAGTCTGAGGCAAAAATCTCAGTCTTCGACCACGGTCTTCTTTATGGTGATGGAATTTTCGAAGGCATTCGTGCCTACGACGGCATAGTTTTCAAGTTGAAAGAGCACATCGACAGACTCTACCGTTCAGCTCATATGATAATGCTTCCGATTCCGATAGACAAAGAGGAAATGATTGAAAGAACGCTTGAAACCCTGCGCAGGAACAAACTTAGAGATGCCTACATCCGCCTTGTGGTCACAAGAGGTAAAGGGGACCTTGGACTGAACCCGCGAAGATGTCCAAAACCCACGATCATAATAATCACTGACTCAATCATGCTCCATGGTAACGATGCCAAGGAGAACGGCATCGTTGCGCTGATTTCATGGGTCAAGAGAGACCCTGTGGATGCTACGTCACACGAAATAAAATCTCTCAACTACCTAAACAGCATTCTAGCCAAAATAGAGGCAAATATATGGGGGGTAGATGAAGCAATAGTCCTCGACAAAAACGGCTTTGTCTGTGAGGGCGTAGCCGAGAACATATTCATGGTGAAAAACGGAAAGCTGTGCACCCCGCCGACATACACGGGGGCGCTACACGGCATAACCGCACAAGCAGTTCAGGACTTGGCAAAGAAGCTGGGTTACGATGTGGAAGAAACAATCATCACCCCGTTTCAACTGTTCAACGCTGACGAAGTCTTTTTCACTGGGACAGCTTCGGAAATTATTCCTCTCAGAGAAATAAACAAGAGACAGATAAATGACGGCAAGCCTGGTCCAACCACGAAACGATTGCAGGCAGAATTCGCGAAACTGATCCGTGATCCAAGAGAGGGAATAGCCATCTATCGATAGAGCCAGTATCTCTTGATCATGTCTCAGCTTTTTCTCGTTCGTGTTTTTTCATGAAGCTTTCCAATTCATTTAATGCTTGCTCAAGAGTTTCAAGTGGAGGAAGAACAACTCCTCTAACGTGTCCTGCTCCGTAAACTGGATCGAATCCAGATCCGTGCACGAAAAGCACGCCGGTCTCTCTGAGTAGCTCCAAGACAAATTCCATGTCTGTTTTCCATCTCGATCCTACGGCATGTATTTTCGGAAAAACATAAAACGCTGCTTCCGGTTTTGCACAAGTCACTCCTTCAATCTCGTTGAGCCTTTTCCATGCATAATAGCTTCTCTGCCGAATCTTCTCAACAGTGGGTCTTATGTGATTCTGTGGACCGTTCAGTGCTGCTATTCCAGCTTTCTGGACGGGCGTGTTCACACATAGTCTCAGTCTAGCTTCTTTCTCAATGCAGTCTTTCGTTTCCTTCAGCTGTCCGCTTGAACTGTGGAAATAGACATAGCCAAGTCTCCATCCTGTCATTAGATACACTTTCGAGAAACCGTTCAATCCTATGATTGGCACGTCCTTTGCCACGTGGGCTGTACTGACGAGTTTCTTGTCGAAGGTTATTTGGTCATAAATCTCATCCGCCAAGATCGGAACGTCGTGTTCAGCCGCTAGGTCCACCATTTCCTTTACGATTTTCTCTTTATATAGCGCTCCGCAAGGATTGTTCGGATTGATTATCGCTATGGCTCGGGTCTTCTTGGAGATTTTTCTTCTAAGATCATCGATGTTGGGTTGCCAACCGTTCTCTTCGACCGTCTGGTACGTTACTGGAGTTCCGCCGAAGAACTTTGCGTATGCAATGTACGGTGGATATGTGGGACCAGGAAGAAGAATTTCATCTCCTGGGTTGATGAGCGCCGCCATCACCATCTGGATGCCTTCGGAAATTCCAGCAGTAACGATCACATCGTTAGGCGAGATTTCAACACCATTGATTTTCTTTTCCTTTTGGCTTATTGCCTCTCTGAGTTCGAGCAATCCTTCTGATGGTGAGTAAGAGTTAGCTTTTTCCTCAACTGCTCTTATCAAGGCTTGTTTTATGTGTGGGGGCGTATCGAAGTCGAATGCGTTTGGGTCTCCGATATTTAGATAATAGATTTTCTTGCCTGTTTTTGCGATCTGTGTAGCGTAAGGTATGATGTCACGGATTGGGTACTCTATGACGCGTACTCTCTCTGTAGGTATAAAGCTCGGCAAGATACTCGCCCTTCAGGGGTTGAGTCTGCGGAAAAACGAGATAAAGATTGTGGGCGCACTACGGAATTTCAAACGTAGCTGATGCTTGGGTTCCATCTGCGGTGTAGACAGTGATAATCACGTTTTGAGTTCGGTATGGTTTCCAATTCCAAGGACAGACTATTGCTCCTTCTGAACCTACGTCGATTTCGTATCCTGTGACTCCTGCTATTAAAAAGGTTGCGTTGTCCGTTCTGACTTGCACTCCAGTGATTGTGGCGTTGACCTTGGAAAATTCGCCGTTGCGGACTGTAACATTTGTGTAGAGACTATTCTCTGAGAACGCCGAGAAGTCTGCGTTTGTCACCTTCAGGTATGAAACGTGCGTGTCATAGAAATTCGGGAACGCGTTTGAAGAAGAGTTGACATGGAATGTTATTCTTGCGTTTTGACCTACAAACGCTGACCAGTTGAATGTGCATGAAATCGTAGCTTGTTGTCCAGGAATTAGCAGTATTGGGCTCGTTCCTACGACAGTCTGGTTGAGATCGATGCTCGTGACGTTGACGGTGTCGAGTGAGTATTGGAGGTTAGTCACGTTGATTGTGAAAATTCCCGTGTTGTCTAGGTCAAAGTTCACTGCAGTCATGTTTGCTGCTACTCTTGGGGGCGTTCTTACAGACTTGGAGATGGACACGAATCCTTGTGTGGTGTTGGCATTTACTGTGATGGTGATGTTGCGGTTCGCGCTATCTGACCATGGCCACGTGCATGCAAAGACGCCTGTCTGATTCTTGTTAACTGACATCGGCAGGGCAGGATTTGAAAGGTTTCCGCTTATGGCGTAGGTGATGTTTCCGTGCGTCAATGTGATGTTTGAAACGTCTATTCCAACGGCCGATTCTGGTGAGTTGAAAAGTGTCACATCAACCTCGTTCGCGTTTGTATCGTTGAAAGTGACATCAGTGACTTGCAGGCTGACAGTTCCTCGCGCATCCGCCTGTTTTTCTGCCGCGTACCCCTCAGTCGTTTCTACTCTAATGAGGGGATTCACGAATCCTTCCCATCGGACGTAGCATGTCAGACCGATTGTCTGTCCCTGCTTAATGACTGGAAGCGTTGTGTTGAGATTCGTGTTGTTCAGGGGGTAGAAGTCGAACAATACTCGGCTAAGGCTAAGGTTGATAGGTGAGCTTATGCTCGTGACACTGATGTTGAAGTAGTTGATGCTTTGTGAAGCGTTGAAGAAGGTGTTGAGTCCGAGTCTGACGTCTTGGGTCTGCACGGAACGTTCTGCTCCCGTGTTGTTGGCTGTTGCGACGTGAACGGTTACGAGCTTTCCAGCTAGATCGCCCCATAGAAGTGAACAGTTGATGGTTTGGGTTGTGCCTCGATCAAGCATAAGGGGGAGTTCCGGGTTACTATCCGTCGCACTTGTTCTGTTGAATCCGGGTGCTGTGATGTAGATGTCTGTTATGTTTGCAGCAGAGACCGAGTGTGACGGATTCATGATCGTTACATTGAAGTACGCTGCATTGTTAACTGGAAAATTCGTGTCCGTGACAATTAAATCCACGGCATTTTCAGGTTCCAAATAGAAAGGCGCCATAGTCCACATGTACGCTACTAGTGCGCCGACTATGGCGGCGATCAAGATCAGAATGACTGTGAGAATCGTAGAAACTGCCAGAGTCTGTCTTTTCATGTGCATTTTGCTCCTTGATTTTGAATTGTTGTTGTAGAACATATTTCTCAGGGGTAAATAAGCATTTCAGGACAAGATGATGTTAAGCAGTGTGTTCTTGAGAAACACGTGTTCAACGAATATCCAGTAGTTCAGTGCTTGCGCTTGTTTAGAAGAGTATCTGTTTGCTCAATACGACTTTTGAATTTTCGATCGGAACGCCTTCTTCTTTTACGAGTCTCATTCTGCTTTGAGCTACTTTCTTTTCTCCGCCGAATCTCCCATCGGACCTGACGACACGGTGGCATGGGACTATAGGGTACAGAGGATTCTTGTGAAGGGCATTGGCAACTGCGCGGTGAGCTCTTGGTTTTCCTATTTTATTCGCTATTCTTTTGTAAGTGCTGACCTTACCCTTGGGGATCTTGAAGGCTGCAACTAGAACAGTTCTCTCGAAAGTTGTCTTGTGGCTCAAGAATCGAATGACATCATCCTCAGTCCTAACTTCACTTTTCTTCATCAGTCTTCACTCAGGGTTTAGTCTGCGTGACTTAAGAGCTTGTCTGCAGTACCTCGAATCTAAAGTTGAGTTATGTAAGACTGGTACTCACGTTGTTTGAAAGCGGTCAAAGTACCCCTGAATGCGAAATTTCCGGTGGTAGACTTGTGAATAATGCAAATGCTTTTGCAGACAATACTACAGCTAAGCTTAAATCTCGTTTATTTTCAATATTTGACTCCACAGCCGGTGGACCTCGTATGGCAGAATATGATGCGGTGATAGTGGGCGCAGGAATAGTGGGTCTGTCAACCGGATACCATATCAAAAGGGCGAACCCTAACCTCAATGTTCTGATTGTCGACCGGTTCGGAGCAGCTGGACAAGGCAGTACAGCAAAGAGCGCAGCTGCTTTTCGTTGCCTCTTTGCGTCACGGACAAACTTTGCTCTGGCAGACTCTTCAGCCGAGTTCTATCGGCACGTGCAGGACGATTTGGGTTTTGACCTCAAGCTGCGTTGGGCTGGCTACTTGTGGTTCTTTGATCAAGACGGTTACCGCAAGATGCTTCCAGTTTTGAAGGAGTTGGCAGGAAGAGGCTTCAAGTACGTTGAGTACGATTCAGCAGATTTGGCCAAAAAACTTGACATGCGAACCGACTTTGAGAGTGATGACGAAGCAAGAATGATGGGTTTGGGCAACGTTCACAAAGGAGTGCTGATACCAAAAGCGGGCTTGATCGATGTTGATTTGCTCGTCAAATTCTATGAATCTGAGTTTCTTAAACTCGGCGGCAACATTCAGTACAATACCGATGTGAAACGACTGACCGTTGAACCCCGTCAACCATTGGGAATGCCTGGTGAGCCATATTTCTGGCAAGATGCAACAGTCACAGGTTTGGAAACGGCAAAGGGGCCGATAAAATCCAAGAAAACGATAGTCGCAGCTGGCGCTTGGGCTTCCCAACTTTTGGACCCTGTTGGTATCGAGTGTTTTATCAAAGCAAAGAAGCGACAGGTCTTTTCAATTAAAGCAAAAACTGCAGTGCTCTCGAAACTGCTTTTCTGCAAAGAATTCACAGAAGCAGGATGCTTGCCCTTCACGATACTTCCGAGGCCTTCGGCCTACATTCGTCCAGCCCCTGAAGAAGATGCGCTTTGGCTGGCTTATGCTGACGAGTTTCCTCGAGCTTTCATGATTGAAGACGAGCCTGAACCCGAAGAAAATTACTACACTTATGGTTTGTACCAAGTCATGGTCAAGTATTTCCCTCAATTCACAGGCTGTCAACCATTTTCGTCGTTTGCGGGGTTGTATGAAATCAACGGTATCGACGGGCAACCTCTGATTTTTGAAGAAAACGGTGTTATGGTCGTAGGCGGTGCAAGCGGAAGTGGAATACTGAAAGCTGACGCTATTGGAAGAATAGCTGCAGCATTATACAGGGACGAGGAGTACGCTTATCTTCACGGCGACAAGAAGTTCAAAGTCAGCGACTTGGGCCTGAAGAACAGAAACGTAGAACCAGAGAAATTGGTGATCTAACCCGCAAAGGGTCAGCCTTATCTACGTTCGGCCAGATAATATCCTCATACCGATTTTAGGGAAGCTAGGTAACATGTTTGGCTGGAATGGAAGAATCCTGCACGTGAACCTGAACAAAGAAAAAGCCGTGGCCGACAAGTATGATTCTAAAATGGCAAAGAATTTTCTTGGAGGCAGAGGGTTTGCAGCCAAAATCCTTTGGGACGAACTCAAGCCTGGGATCGACCCACTGTCCCCTGAAAACCGACTTGTCTTTGCTGCAGGACCACTTACGGGTTTTGCTCTCCCCAGCAGCGGCAAGATGGTCGTAGCTGCAAAAAGCCCACTGACTTGGGGGTACGGAGATGGAAACATAGGAACATATGCTTCAGTTCAAATGCGCAAAGCCGGCTATGATGCTGTTGTCATCGAAGGCAAAGCCAAAAACCCAATGGTATCACTGATCCGCAATGAATCTGCAGATTTCTTTGACGCAAAAGACCTGTGGGGTCTCGGCACTTTTGAGACCGAAAGAAGACTGGCTGAGCTTTATGGGCGCACTGCAGGCGTCCTCTGTATAGGTCAGGCGGGAGAGAATCTTGTGAAATACGCTCTCATCGTGTCACAAGAAGGCCGTGCGGGCGGCAGACCTGGCATCGGTGCCGTTATGGGCTCCAAGAACCTAAAGGCAGTGGTTTTCATCGGTTCCAACGAGTTGCCAGCTGCACATCCAAAAGAGATGAAGGATCTCGGTGAGGAGGCGTACAGAGAGGTATTGGCTAAACCTAACTATGTTTTTTGGAAGCGTCAAGGCACGATGAGCACTATCGAATGGAGCCAAGAAAACAGCGTGCTTCCAACGCGTAACTACCGCGAAGGGGTCTTCGAAAAAGCCAGTAGCATTGGAGGCTTTGTCATGGAGAAAATGAAGGTTTCCAACAAGGGTTGCCCTCAGTGCAATATGACCTGTGGTAACATTGTCAAAGACTCAGACAGGAAAGAGTCTGAACTTGATTACGAAAACGTGGCTATGCTTGGTGCGAACATTGGACTTGGCAACTTGAAAAGCGTTGCAGCTCTAAACAGAATTGCTGACGAGTACGGCTTAGACACGATCTCTCTGGGCAATGTTTTAGGCTTCGCAATGGAAGCCTCTGAAAAGGGTCTCATCAAAGAAAGCATTCCATGGGGTAAGTTTAAAGCGACCAAAACCCTGGTCAGCGATATAGCCTACCGGAAAGGCTACCTAGGTAACCTGTTGGCAGACGGGGTATATTCTGCTTCGCAGGAAATAGGCAACGGATCAGACCGCTGGGCGATGCATGTTAAGGGTCTGGAGACTTCGGCTTATGATTGTCATACAACACCTGCTATGGCTCTTGCCTTTGGCACTTGTTCGATTGGCGCTCATCACAAAGACGCTTGGGTGATTTCTTGGGAAGTGAAAACTGGTCGTGAGGGATACACAGCTGAGAAAGTCGACAAGGTCATTGAATTGCAGCGGATCCGTGGGGGCATTTTTGAATGTTTGACGGTTTGCAGATTCCCGTGGGTCGAATTGGGCTTTGAGCTTGAGTGGTACCCGAAATTCTTGTACGCAGCAACGGGAGCTGAAATGTCATGGGAAACCCTGAATATGATAGGCGACCGAGTTTTCAACCTAATCAGGTCTTTCTGGGTACGCGAGTTCGGCGGCAAATGGAGCGCCGAGATGGATGTCCCTCCAGCGAGATGGTTTGAGGAACCCTTAACGAAGGGACCATTGAAAGGCAAGAGACTCGACAGGTTCAAGTATGATAATATGTTGAAGACATACTATCAAAAAAGAGGATGGGATGAACGTGGGATACCGACAGGTTCCACGTTACTCAAACTAGGGTTAGAGGATGTGGCAAGAGAACTCGGTGGCAGAGTGAAAATCTCGCCATAGAACGGTTTGTTCTCTTGGCTAGTATGCTATTGCCGTCCTAACCATCGTTTGGGCTTTTTCGCCGCAGATCACGCATTTTCCCTTTGCTTTTTCTTCAGTATCTTCGGGAGTGCCCAACACCCGTGCGTTGGTCACTTCTTCGAGCTTATGTCCACACGTGGCTTTTCCACACCATGGGGCTTCAACGATTCCTGCATGCTTGTCTAAGAGTTCTCTTGCTTCTTCAAGAGACTCGATTCGATACACGTGTTGTTTTGTCCACTCCCATGCTCTTTGTCTAAGATCTTCGGTCAAAGTGTCAGCAAGAGTGCTTAGGAACTCTGGCAGCTCGTTTCTTTTGCAGATCTGTTTCTTGAGAGTATCTCTTCTGGCGACTGTGACTTCGTTTCTTTCAATTTCTCTAGGACCTATCTCAACTCGAATTGGAACTCCTCTGAGTTCCCAATCAAAGTATTTCGAGCCTGGCGTAACGTCTTCTCTCAAGTCAACTTCGACTCTGAAACCTTTTTGCTTCAGTTCGTCTGCGACTTTTTGACATTCTTTGTTAACGAGTTCCGCTTTGCTTTTGTATGGAATCGGGATGACTATGATTTGGGTTGGCGCAATTCTGGGCGGTAATGTGATTCCATGGTCGTCGCCGTGCATTATAAGCACTGAGGCTATTCCTCTTCCTGAAATTCCGGCGCATGTTTGCCACACGTGTTCTCTTCCACCGTCTTTTGTCTCATATGAAACGTCGAATGCCTTTGAGAAGTGCTGACCGAGGTTGTGTACAGTCCCAATTTGTAGTGTTCTGCCATCAGGGCATATCATGTCGAAGGCAGTCGTGTATTTGGCACCTGCAAACTTGTCCCATTCGGGTCTCCTCGAGACACGGTAAGCTACACACAGTGTGTTGAAGATTTTTCTGTAATTGTCAATTTCCTCTCGGACTTCTGCTTCTGCCTCATCTTCGGTAGCGTGTGCCGTGTGTGCCTCTTTGAAGTCGAATTCCCGCATCCTCAGGATCGGCCGTGTGGCTTTCGTTTCGAACCTGAAGACAGTAACTATCTGGTAAAGCTTCAGTGGAAGATCGGTGAAGGAGCGTATCCATAGATGTTCCATTGGTCCGATGATGGTTTCACTCGTCGGTCGAAGGGCTAGTCGCGTTTTTAGCTGTTTCTGTCCGCCTTGGGTCACCCAGAAAACTTGGGCTTCAAATCCTTCAACGTGTTCTGCTTCTTTCTGCAGAGACGTTTCTGGAATCAGAAGTGGAAACAGAGCTTCACTGTGTCCAGTGGAGTCCAGCTGGCTGCGGATCACTCTGAAAACGTTTTCCCGTATTCTGAAGCCGTATGGGAGCCAAACGCCTAATCCTTTGATTGGATATCTGTAGTCGAGGATTTTTCCTTCGATCAGGACTTTTCGAAACCACTTGCCGAAGTGTCTACTCCATTTCTCTCTCGAGACGTTTTTCTCACAGGTTTTTGCTGCTTTTGACATTATGATCTTTCCTTTGTTGTTTGTTTGTAGAATATAATCCTGCTGTGACATCTTGCATGAAATGGGCTAAAAGTTTCGAGAATTCAGCGATATGGAAGGCAATCGCCCATTTCAACCACTTCTCAAAACATTGCAGAAAGGAATTATTAAGTGTTTGCCACATGCGAGACGGATGGTGGATGCACCGTCGATTTTGACCTGAACAAGCGCACGCAGATGCTGAGGTTGTAACTGGAATATCGTGACACTCCGAGTACAGTCGGCTTGGGTGAACAAATATAAATCGTGCGGGCGAAACCGAAGATACATAAAGGTTAGCCCAAAACACTCCAAACAACTTTAATATTAGTACTCCAGACCTTTCCTTTCAAAGGTGAAAAGAATGGTTGATTTCGAGTTCACTGAAGAACAAGAACTTTTCCGCAAAGCTGTCAAAGAATGGGCAGAGAAAAACCTACCGATCGAAAAAGTACGAGAAATGGACACCAAAGGCGCAATCCCACAATCAATACTG
>Ga0315296_10000788_pt1 | contig 28479 bp, 34 predicted proteins | sample YL17G14_18_MG_FD_203921 | JGI IMG/M metagenome (GOLD analysis project Ga0315296, IMG submission 203921) | Sediment microbial communities from Yellowstone Lake, YNP, Wyoming, USA - YL17G14_18 | ecosystem: Environmental > Aquatic > Freshwater > Lake > Sediment | place: USA: Wyoming | collected... | reverse complement strand
CCAACCACGAAGGCGGCCAGCGTCCTGCTCATGGCCGTGGCGCACAACCTGCGCACCTTGGCGCGCGTCCGCGCGATGAAGGAAGCTGGATTTTTAATTATCCTTTGGATTTATTCGACAAACTCGACGGAGTAATCAACTTTATTTAAGGAGCTTGATAAGGTGATGGGTATGACAAGCGCACCGATTTAGGGGCCCGAAAGGTGAAAAAATGAAAAATTGTTTGGTGGGCAAGGAAGACTTTTTAGATTTGATTGACAGGACAATCGAGGATGGAAAAGATGTGGTAGCTCCCATAAGGCAGGAAAATCAGGCTAATTTTAAAAGGATAAAGTCCACAAAAGAGATTCTCTGGGGAGGTCCTCAGACAGTTATCCCTCCCAAGGCTTTTCTCTTCCCCCAAGAGGAAGAATTGGTTGAATACGAAGTTGACGGGGAAGTCAGGGTAAAGGCCACGGTTAAAGCTGAACCGGTAGTTCTACTTGGGATTCACCCCTGCGACATAAATGGTACCACGCTTTTGAGTAAAGTTTTCGCGGAGAAAAATCTGGACGAAAATTATCTCAAGAAGCGGGAATTTGTGACTATGATCGGGGCGGATTGTCTTGTCCCCTGCTCCCCAGAGTCATTTTGTTACCGTAAGGAATCCGTCCTTCCATGGGAGGGGTTTGACCTTTTCTTGACCGATATGCAGGAAAATTTTTTTGTGGAAGTGAGTTCAGAAAAGGGAGAGTCTTTTATTTCAGGGATTGCCAGAAAGGCGACTCAATCAGATGTCGAGAAACTGAAGAAAATCAGGATGAAAAGAGACAATTTGTTTAATAAAAATCAGCGGAAGCTTAAACCCAAACTTGAAGACCTGCCCAAGCAGCTGAGAGAGAATTACGACAGCCAGATATGGGATGAACGTGGTGCAAGGTGTTTCAGTTGCGGCTCCTGCAATATGGTCTGTCCAACCTGTTACTGCTTTGATGTGAGAGATTACATGGAGTTGAATTTGAGGCAGGGGAATCGTTCACGCTTCTGGGATGGTTGTCTTCTGACGGATTTTACTAGGGTTGCTTCAGGGGAGGTTTTTAGAGAAGAGAGGGGAGCGAGACTGCGGCACAGGACCAACAGGAAGGACTGGTATCTCTTTGAAAAGTGGGGTAAGTCTTTTTGCACGGGATGCGGCAGGTGCGGTAAAGCTTGCCTTACAAAAATTGTTGATCCTCTGGATATCGAAAATGAAATTTGGGAAAGGAGGGGACAAAAATGACGATCTATAAACCCGAATTGGCAAGAATAAATAAAATCGAAAAACTGACTAAAGCAGAAACTCTTTTCGAGATCGAGCTTCTTTCGGGAAAAAGTCTCGGTCACCAACCAGGACAATTTGTGGAAGTTTCGGTTTTTGGCGTTGGAGAAGCTCCTATTTCTGTATCGTCTGCCCCCTCCAATTTACCTACATTTCAACTTTGCGTTCGGGCAATAGGTAATGTTACCAATGCCTTATTCAGTAAAAAACCGGGAGATAAAATTGGAATTCGTGGCCCTTTTGGTAAAGGGTTTGAACTTGAGTATTTCAAAGGCAAGGACATACTTTTTGTGGCAGGAGGATTGGGGCTGGTTCCCCTTCGTTCTCTTATCTGGAGCGTTTTAAATTCCCGAAAAGATTATGGGAAAGTTTGCATCCTATATGGCGCAAGAAGACCGCAGGAATTTCTCTTCAGAGAAGAGTTGAAGGACTGGGAAGAAAGGAAGGATGTCGAGTATCACGTAACAGTCGACGTTTGGGAGGAGAATTGGCAAGGCCACGTGGGGGTAATCACCACACTTTTCCCATACATTCAGTTTGATCCCATGAAGACCCAAGCGGTTATCGTTGGTCCACCAATTATGTATCGCTTTGTCATAAGAGAATTAAAAAATCGCAGAGTCCCCGATGCAAATATCTGGGTATCGTTAGAACGAAAGATGAAATGCGGGGTTGGGAAATGCGGGCACTGCCAGATCAACAATATCTATGTTTGCCAAGATGGTCCAGTTTTTAATTACAAGCAGATTAAGGATCTGCCGGAGGCGATATGATGAAAAAACCAAAAGTAGGATTTTTTGAATTCACCTGCTGCGAGGGGTGTCAGTTGACAGTTCTTTCCTTAGGGGATAAACTCCTAGACCTGTTTGAATCGGTGGACATAGTAAACTTCCGTGAAGCCTCGAGCTACAAAGGGCAGGATTACGAGATAGCTTTCATTGAGGGTTCGGTTTCCACCTCCAAAGACATCGAGAGAGTCAGGGAGATCAGGAAGAACGCAAAAATATGTGTAGCTTTGGGTGCATGTGCGCATCTTGGCGGAGTCAATGTCATAAAAAACTTTCACAACCAAGCCGATGTCCGATGGAGAACATATGGTGATAAGGCATGGCTTTTTGATTCTATATTAGCCCAGCCCATCGACGCTGTTATCAAGGTAGATTACGTTATCCCGGAATGTCCTATCGATAAAAAAGAGTTTTTGCGGTTCGCTGCTTCTCTCTTGCTCGGTAAAAAGCCCTTCATCCCCGATTATCCCGTTTGCGTTGATTGTAAGATGAAAGGAAACGTCTGTCTATTCCACAAACCGAGCCCCATCGCTTGCATGGGGCCGGTAACGCGAGCAGGTTGTGGTGCCGCTTGTCCATCGGTTGGAAATGCCTGTGAGGGGTGTCGGGGGCTGATCCCTGACCCCAATTTAAGTGCCTGGGAAGAAGTTTTGAAAGAATATGGAATTTCCACTGAAGATATCTTGAGATTTTACCGCATGTATAACGGGCTCATGGGGGTTAAGTAGGTGAGTGGAAAAGATATCCGTGTTGATGTTCACCACATCGCCAGAGTGGAAGGTCATGGAAACATCCTGGTGGATGTAAAAAGCGGGGAGTTGAAAGAGGTTAAACTTGAGATCGTTGAATCGCCCCGTTTTTTCGAGGCGATGTTAGTCAACCGGCGTTTTTCTGAAGCCGTGCACATCACCAGCCGCATCTGTGGCATCTGTGCGATATCACACACAAATGCTTCTCTAAAGGCAATTGAGGACGCTTTGGGCATTAAGCCCACTTGGCAGACAGAAACATTGAGAAGAATTTTAACGGCGGCGGAAATTATAGATTCCCATGCGCTCCACTGTTTCTTCCTCGCTGCCCCCGACTTTGTTGGGGCGCCCTCGGTTATCCCTCTAGCTTCTACTTCACCAGATGTTGTAAAAACTGCCATCCGATTTAAAAAACTTGCCCATGATATCTGCGACACAATTGCGGGACGGCATACTCATCCTATCTCAATGGTCGTGGACGGTTTTACTAACTTGATAACCGAGAATCAAATGCTGGAACTACTCCCTAAAATAAAGGAAGTTTTAGAAAATGATATCCCGAAGACAGTCGAGTTTTTCTCTAAATTGAAGATTCCACAACTTGAAAGAAAAACCGACAACGTGTGTTTAACCCACCCGGATGAATACGCCTTTTATGACGGGATGATAAAATCCTCTGAAACCGGTGAATACAAACACAGGGATTACAAACTTAAAATAGCCGAACACGTTGTCGATCATTCCACGGCAAAACACGCTTTCGGGCCCGTAAAACCATATATGGTTGGTGCCCTATCCCGGTTTAACAACAATTCTGACCAGCTGATGCCAAGAGCAAAGGAAGTGGCGGAAAAGCTTGAGTTACAGGTCCCAAGTTATAATCCATATCAAATAACTCTCGCTCAGATAGTTGAAAGCGTACATTGTCTGGAGTCTGCGATAGAATTAATTGAGGAGCTATTGTCGCAAGGAATAAAAGATGAAAGGGAGGAGCGGCCGCCGATTGCAGGGTGGGCAACAAAACTTCCGCAGATCAAGAAAAGCTGGGGTGTTGGTGTAGTTGAAGCTCCTCGCGGACTTCTCGTTCATGAATACAAATTCAATGACGATGGCTTGATTGAATCGGCAAACTGCATCATCCCCACGGCTCAAAACCTAGACAACATCGAGGCGGACATGAGTAAACTGGTGCCGGAGATACTCGACAGACCCAGAGAGGAAATCACACTTCTCTTGGAGATGCTGGTCAGGGCTTATGATCCATGCATTTCCTGTTCGACCCACATGCTGAAGGTTGATTTCATTGAATGAAAATAAACTTGTCATCGGCATAGGGAATATTCTTTTAAAAGACGAAGGTGTGGGCGTCAGATGCATTGAGTACTTGAGGGGCAGAGGCTTGTATAATGGTATAAAACTTGTGGATGGGGCCACATTGGGATTCGACCTTCTGGAGGAGATAAATGGGTTTGAAAAAGTCGTGATCGTGGATGCCGTTGACATGGGAAAAGAACCGGGCCATGTTGCAAGTTTCAATGCTGAACAGCTTCTTTCTCTACCCTGCAGCGAGAAATTTTCCCTTCATGAGATGGATCTGATTGATGTCATACAGGTGGGTAAGAAAATTGGTTATAATTTTGACAATGTCAGGATTGTTGGCATCCAACCCAAGGTAGTTTCCCGTGGCGATAGCTTGAGCAAGATTATTGAAGAAAAAATGCCCGTTTTGGCCGAAAGAGTTTTAAAAGAGATAGACAACCAAAGAGGGGAATAAGATGGCGGTTGCGCCTGAGATTTTGAAGGGAATGGATATCTTCGAATTCCTAAAGTTGGAGGAACTGAAAGACATAGCTGAGTTGGCAAAGATTGAGGAATTCGATCAGGGGGACCTGATTTTTAAAGAAGGAGACAAGGCAGAAAAAATATACATGGTTTTAGAAGGAAGAGTTTTCATCGAAATAATAATTTATCCTGGAAAAAGAGCCCCCGTCTACACAATGACCAAGGGTAAGTTTTTTGGCTATCCCTCTCTACTACGTGTCCGCAAATTTACAACCGCCGCGCGTTGTTTGGACAAGGTAAAAGTTGTCAGCATTGTCACCGATGAATTGGAGAATAAGATTTTCAAAAAAGATTGCCGCCGGGGATATTTGGTAATGAAAAGGACAGCGGAACTAATTGCACAAAAGCTTTCCGATACACGCATGCAGATTTTATCCCTGTTACAGCCGTGATAGAAAGGCCCCAGCATGCATGAACTAAAATTAGTGAAAGAGTTAGCAGAAAAAGCGTTGAATATCGCCAAAGAAAATCAGGCGAAGAAAGTAAATAAAATTTTTATAAAGATTGGAGCAAATTCTCATCTCACCGCAGAAAGTTTTTCCAATCTTTTTAAGGAATTTTCTAAAGCGACTATTTTAGAACAGGCAGAGATTGTGGTTTCTCCGACCCAAGAGGACGGACTAGTCTTAGATTCTTTGGAAATGGAGATTTGACTCAGCCAGATAAATTTTAGACAAATTCTTCTCCGGGCTTCCACCCGAAGAGTTCTTGGATTACAGTGTAAGCAGCCGATGGTGGGATTATACCACGCTCGGTTATGATAAGGTCAACATACTCTGACGGCGTGACATCGAAAACCGGGTTGCGTATCTTAACGCGAGGGAATCGTCTAGGGTCTACGACTTCCTTTGGATCTCGCTCTTCTATCTTCACCAAGCGACCGACCAAGGTGTCGGGGTGAAACTTGTAGCTTTCCGCCGCGACGAAGAACGGCACGCGAGCCTCGTGAGCAATGAGCGCGATTTGCGAGGTTCCTATCTTGTTGATAACTGCCCCGTTCACCGCGATGCTGTCGGCCCCCACGATCACCTTGTCGATGTCACGGATGAAATGTCGCACCGCTGAGTCGACTATCAGCGTTGTCGGGATGCCAGCTCCGCTGAGTTCTCTGACGCTTATCAACCCCTGTCGCATCGGACGGGACTCTGTGACGAACGCTTTGATTTGTTTCCCTTGTTTGAAAGACGTTTTGATTACAGCGAGCGCGCAGTCGCTGTTACAGTGGGTGAGTATTACATCACCATTAGAAATCCTTCGTGCCCCTATCTCCCCGATGCGTTCGACCGCCTCGTTGGAGTTTTTTATGAACTCGTCCGCACGTGAGATTATCGCCTCCCGCAAATCTTGTAGCCCCACGCCTCTCGTCCGCTTCGCTCCAAGCGTGACGAACTTGATTGCGTTGGGGAGAGATACGGCAGTGGGTCGGGTAGCCAGTAAAAGTGAGGACACGCGGTCGAGCTCCCGCATAAACTCTGTGGGAGTCTTTGCTTTCGATGTCTTGGATGCGATTCTCAAAGCCCCAGCAGCTGCCCTGGCTATCCTACCCGCTCCGCGTATGCGCATCGTTTGGATATCCTTAGCGATCTGTTTGATTCCAGCGCTTGTCATATTCCCTCAATTTTTATAGTTTTCTAAAACTATAAACTAATTGGAAAGTTCACCTAGAAAACCTGCGCCGCAACTCGTTGATGAAAATTTGACCATCGGTTTTACGGGTTGGGTCCGCTTCTGTCGAGATCGCCTGCTTGAGTTGCTCCACAAATGCCTTGATGTCGGCATTTTCCCCGAGCAGTTTTTCAAGCAAGCTCCTGAGCTCCTGTGGGTAGACGAGGTAGGGCATGACCGACGAAAAAGTGTCCCGGATGAGCATCACTTCAGCTTCCTGCATTTTAGCACCTAGAAGCTCAAGAGGGTCTCTTTCAGAGTTTCCATCACCAAGGTGGTTTGCACGCTTTTCACCGAGTCAAAAGACTGGATATATTCATCTACGAACTTGTTCAGGCTATCCATGTCCCGGGCGCGCACCTTCATCATTAAACCATGCCCTCCTGTTGTGCGGTGAAGCTCGCAAACCTCGTGATGACGCGTGAGTGAGCGGGTCAGTTCGGGCAGGACTCGCGAGTCGATATCCACGCTCACAAAAGCCACCACCCCGTATCCATATTTTTTAGGGTCGATCATTGCTGAATATTTTGTTATTAGATTGGATCGTTCAAGTTGCTTGATTCGCCGCCTGACGCCAGAGATGCTCAGCCCAACTTCACGACCCATTTTGCGGAGTGGAACGTGCGCATCGTCATTCAGCATCTTCAAAAGTTTAAGGTCAACGCTATCCAAATTTCATCCCCCGGCCTAGCCTCGGACTAATACTCCTGAAACTCCACATATTAATTTTTTGTGGTAGTTTTTGTACATCAAAGTTGGATTACTTTCATCTTTTCTTTGACGGGAGCGCACGCTTTCACGAGCAAGTCGCCCCACCTTTGCTCGTCATTGAACAACAACACCTGCTCGTAGAGAACTCCATGACGCTGTAGATAGCGGGAGAGCATCTCCGTAACTGTCCTGATTTGCTCAGAGTCCAGTTCCTCTGGCGCTTGGGTCTGTCTGAGAGGGTATACTTCTTCCAGTTCCTCGGGGACGACTCCGAAAGGTGGGACAAGTCTCACGATGTGAGTCCTCTCTGGCTCCTGTAGTCCTAGAGGCTCTCCATATGTGGTAGTCATGATGGCCAAAATCGGCAGCTCTGGGGGCTCGTATCTCTCCTCAAGCTTGCGCGCATGGCGCAGGACTTCTGGACGCAGGGCCGATTCCTCGCCTGAATAGTAAAAAGCGGATGGCTTTGTCACGGGATCAAAACGTTCTATAAAATCATTGTAGTTCAGTAGTTTTCTAAACCCTTCCAGCAGGCGAGGATGGGCGCGGCATCTGAACTGGACATGTTCCCAAAGCCGTCCCTCGACTATCGCCTGCCGGATGCGTCGAAGCTCCCCGAACGTAACGTGGAGGTTATGTCGGGCCAGAAGTTTGACACGCTCCTCGTCTGAAGCTTCCCGCAGCTTTTCCGGAGAAGTACCGACACAAACGGGGCACTCACACGGAAAACACGAGAGCTCTTCTAGGTGAAGGGTTCCCTCCGAGGTGAGGTACCTGCCGCCCCGTGCATAAAGGACGTAGGCCGCAGAGTCAAAGAGGTCGCACCCCATCACCACCGCCAGTGCGAGCATCATCGGGTGTCCGGCACCGAAGAGGTGAACTGGGCGTTGGAGGGGTAAGTTTTGTTTCGCTACCATCACCAAATCTACAAGTTCAGCATACCGGTAGCCTTCAAGCAATTCGACGGGGCTGCCTATCGCATGCAGCTGGTAGTCAAGCTTACCGATCTCTCTCGCGGACTCTGCTACTAAGTCACTGAAGAGCCCTCCTTGCACGGGACCGCACCACATTACATCCGGGTTGGAGCGGAGTTTGACTGCTTGGCGGGCGCGCTCAAGCGTCACCCGCACGGTTTCGGCAGCATGCTTTCTTGTCGCGTGAATTCCAGTGGGAATGTCAAGTACGGTTGCGATGTCTGGGGCGATGGCGTCTTGGTATCGCACGATCTCCTCGGGCGAAACTTCCACCTCACCGTAGCGCAAAATTTGGTAGCCTCCGCTGTCAGTTGCTACTGGCCCGTCGTAGTCCAGTATGCCGTGGATTTTGCGTCTCGCCGCTTCTTCGCCAAAGTGCAGCAGAGTCAAGTAAGCGTTTGTCATTACAAGCTCAGCGCCGAACTCCCGTCTCATCTCCGCCGGAGTCAAAATTATGTCAGAAGGGTTGATGACTGGCATGAGCGTTGGAGTCGTCACTTCGCCATGGGCGGTGGTCAGCCCGCCAACCCTACCCAAGCCGTCTCGATACAGTATTCTGAAGATAGGACCACCATGTGAAAGGTGTTGCGAAACATCAAAAGTTTTGTTGCGGGTCTGAAATTTTAGCAAACTAAATATTTGCCTTCAGATAAGTGCTTGCAAAACTTATCTATATGTTCCAGCTCATTATCCACCGTTTCCAATATCTGTCCTCTAACGCTTTCCAGCTTGACCCCCGCTTTGGTGATGACTCGCGTCACGGCTATTGCAGGCTCGTCAATTGGTTTGCCTATCTGACTCACAAGCCAAACGTAAACCTCTCTCAAACCTGGCACGTTGGTGTAAATTTCATTCGCGATCTTGTGAGTTAGGATAGTGTATATCTTCCCGACATGGCTCACTGGATTTTTCCCAGCAGCCGCTTCCGACCCCACATGTCGATTGAGAGGGATGACTCCGTTCGGCCTGTTTCCCCTGCCGACCTGTCCCGAGTCAGCGCCGTCCGCACTCGTTCCGAGTACAGTGAGATAAACTCCGTCGGCCCCCCTGCCTCTCACGTCGAGCGTATTCAACTTGAGGTCAACCTTTTTGAACGCGTGGTATTCCTTGAGGAACTCACGGAGTTCGTCGAGAACTTCCTCCTTTTTCCTGAAATAGTCGTCTTCGCTCTTGACGAATCTGTCGACAAACGCTGCCCCTATAGTCAAAGAAACTTCATTGTTTTTTCTGAATGCCATTACTTTCACGTCTTCGCCCACGGCAGGTAACTCTTTTTTGAATTTCTTTGAGTTAAGAAAATGCTCGGTCTCCAGCACGAGTTGCTCAGTTGGGGTCATGGGGGCGTAACCAACAGCAGCCGAGGTATCGTTTGCGCTGAGTATCCTGCCCGCACGTTTGAAAATGTCCGTTAGTGCCGCTGAACCTGGTTTGAGTTCTACTTGATACCGCATGTGCTTTTCAGGGTCAACAAATCTCAAGTTTTCCTTGATCCACTTCTTCGCCGCCCGTATCGCTATTTCTTCTACGGGCACTCTAACTCCTTCGACCACAGCTGTAGCTCGATCGCCGAATATCAAGAGCATGGGTTGCTTGACCTTGCCTCCTCCGAACCTCGTATCAACCTCGCCAGCCACCAGCAATGACTTGTCGGCGTTGTGGTGCATGATCGCGCCGAATTTTTTCAAATACTCTTTACTCAGTTCAACAGAAACTCTGTCTAAAATCGCATCGCATATCGAGTCCGGGTGGCCGAGGCCCTTCCGCTCCACTATCTCCAGTTTCTGCTCTTCAAGGGGTGCCTGACTGAACTCCTCGACAATGATATCTCTTACCAAGTTTATCCCTCGTGAATATTTTTTGTCTGCGAGTTAGCTATTTATAGATTTGGTTGAAAATATAACTAGTGGGAATGGGAGATTTCATTGGGAATTTTGAGACCGTCTGAAATCAGGGCAATGCGAACGCGGGTGGGGCTCACTCAAGCCAAGCTTGCTGAGCTGGCCGGTGTGACCCAGGCCTACATTGCCAAAATCGAGGCGGGCCTAGCCGACCCCAGGGTTTCCGCGCTAGAAAAAATCTCTAACGTCCTTGAGCGAGGGGTTGTCGAAGGGAGCCACATCTTGGTAGGCCAGATAATGTCATCCCCCATTATCTTCGTCAAACCCAACGACAAAATAGAGCGGGCAGTCAGACTAATGGAATCACACGATGTGTCGCAGCTTCCTGTGCTTGAGAGAGGTGTTCAATTGGGGTCGATATCCGAGACAGCGTTTGTCCGCAAAATAGCCTCCGGCGAAGACATGTCCAAGTTGCTTGGAAGCAGCGTCAGTGGGGTAATGGACGAACCATTCCCAACTGTCAGGAAGGATGCCGACATCGATGTTGCATACCACCTTCTCGAGCACGAACCTGCGCTGGTGGTAGTGGAACACGGGAGGTCGGTCGGAATCGTGACCAAGGCCGATGTGTTCAAACTCGCAGAAAGTAGAAAAAGCCGAACCAGGTTCCCCATGTTTTTATTTTATGTCTAGAGAGATAATGTTGGTCTTATGGCCGAAGTGAAGGAAAGGATTGCCAGATGGATTGCCGGCGACATAGCTCTCTCCGATGATCACGGCGCGGCACTCAAGCGCTGGCGGGAGAGGTTCGGGTTAAATCAGACCGCTCTGGCCAAGGTGATCCAGATTTCCCCGTCTGTCATCAGCGACTATGAGGTGGGGAGGAGGAAATCTCCCGGGGCTACCATTATTAAACGTATGGTGGAGGCGTTTCTCGATGTGGACGAGAAGCAAGGCGGTAAGATATTAAGGACTTTTTCCCAGGTTTTCGGCATCCAACTGCCTCCGGATGTGGTGCTCGAGATTCGGGAGTTCGATGAGCCCGTGGATGGCAAGACCATCTGCAAGGCGGTGAGTGGGGAAATGGTGGTGGACAAGGGCCTGTTTGATCGTAAGCTGTTCGGGTATACCGTGATAGACAGCTACAAGGCTGTTCTCGGGCTTTCGGTAGACGATTTTCGACGCCTATATGGGCTGACTACCGAGCGGGTACTCGTATTCACTGGTGTTACAACTGGGCGCTCCCCAATGGTGGCAGTAAAAGTTATCGGAATAACCCCCGGGATGGTACTTCTGCATGGGGAACTCAAAGAGGTTGACGTCCTAGCAATAAAAATAGCCGAACTCCTTAAGGTGCCTCTCGGCGTCTCGAGACTGCCTTCAGTGGAAGCGCTGTTAGAGGGACTTCGGAATTGTGCGCGTCGACGAGCCATTTCCCCATAGTATACGACAATTGCCGATGCGTTTTCCGACAATAGAAAGATTTTTATCGCTTCCGTTGATTGGATAGGCAAAGGTGGTTTTAGAGATGGATGTAGGTATAGTCGGTTACGGCGTTTACATCCCAATGTATCGCATCCGAGTGGAAGATATCGCCAAGGTTTGGGGGGACGACCCAACACGTATTAAACATGGATTAATGGTGTGCGAGAAATCCGTCCCCGGTCCTGACGAAGATACCGCGACGATATCGGTTGAAGCGGCGCGTAACGCGGTAAAACAGGCTGGGATTGACCCCCAAGACATCGGCGCGATTTATGTTGGCTCGGAATCCCACCCGTACGCTGTCAAACCCACAGCTACTATAGTTGCCGAGGCTATTGAGGCCACCCCTCACCTCACAGCAGCTGACTATGAGTTTGCTTGCAAGGGGGGAACGGCAGGGATTCAGACATGTATGGGTACTGTGGAGGCCGGTATGATGAAGTATGGTATGGCAGTTGGCGCCGACACAGCTCAGGGAGCACCCGGCGACCCGCTTGAATACACGGCCGCGGCCGGAGGCGCCGCTTTCATAATAGGCAAAAATGGAGGTGATACATTAGCCGCGATCGAAGGCACATATTCTTACACCACCGATACACCTGACTTCTGGCGTCGGGAGGGTGGAGCGTATCCAAAGCACGGGGGGAGGTTCACAGGAAAGCCCGCCTACTTTAAACATGTGTTAGCTGCCGCCCATGCTCTGCTCCGCGAGCTCAAGCTTGCCCCCCAAGATTTTGTGTATGCCACGTTTCACCAGCCAAACGGAAAGTTCCCGCTCCAAGCTGCAGAGGATTTGGGTTTCACGAAGGAGCAGGTTTTGCCGGGTTTGCTGGTACCCAAGATTGGCAACACATATTCTGGAGCGTCCATGATAAGCTTGGCGGCTATCCTTGATCAAGCCAAGCCTGGGGATCGCGTCCTCGTCGTTTCTTACGGCTCCGGTGCCGGGAGCGATGCCTTCAGCATTGTGGTGAAGGACGCCATCGAGAGAAAACGCGATTCCGTCCCCAAGGTCGCCGATTACATAAACAAGAAGGTCTACATCGACTACCCAACTTATGCCAAGTACAAGAGGTTGTTGGTGAGATAAATGCGCGACGTTGCCATAATCGGGGTCGGGATTACCAAGTTCGGCGAGATTTGGGATATCTCTTTCAGGCAAATGATGATGGATGCCGGAGCTCGCGCCATCGAGGACGCCAAAATCGATGGGAAGCAGATAGATGCGATGTACGTTGGGAACATGTCTGCTGGCCAGCTCATCCGCCAAGAACACATCTCCGCCCTTATAGCGGATCATGCGGGACTCGTGCCTATCCCATCAACGCGCGTGGAGGGAGCCTGCGCGTCCGGTGGCCTCGCCCTCCGTCAAGCTGTAATTGCCGTCGCTTCGGGCATCCACGATTTCGTCGTCGCTGCGGGTATAGAGAAAATGACCGATGTTTTGGCGGAACAGGCGACGTGGGAACTTGCGGCCGCCGCTGACCAAGAATGGGAAGTATACGCGGGAGCGACCTTTCCTGGGCTCTATGCGCTGATGGCCCGCCGCCACATGTATGAGTTTGGAACAACCGAAGAGCAAATGGCGATGGTTGCGGTCAAGAACCATCATAATGCCTGCCTTAACCCGTGCGCCCAATACCACATGGAAGTTACCGTGGATTCAGTACTTAACTCGTCGCCTGTTGCCTTGCCTTTAAAGCTGCTGGACTGCTCCCCGATCACCGATGGTGCGGCCTGCGTGATCGTGGCCCCGGCGGAGAAAGCTAGAAAATTCAACGATACCCCAATTTTGATCGCTGGCACGGGGCAGGCCAGCGACAGCATCTCCCTCCACAGCCGTCCCTCACTCACTGGCCTGAGGGCCACGAGCGAGGCAGCAAAAAAGGCGTACAAGATGGCAGGAGTGGGACCAAATGACATAGATTTGGCCGAGGTCCACGATTGTTTCACCATAGCCGAGATAATGGCTATAGAGGATCTTGACTTTTGTAAGAAAGGAGAAGGTGGAAAAGTGACCCAGGAGGGCGAGACGGCGATCGGGGGAAGGATTTCGGTGAACACGAGTGGAGGGCTGAAGGGAAAAGGACACCCTGTTGGGGCTACCGGTATCGCTCAGGCTGTGGAGATCGTTCAACAACTTAGGGGAGAGGCAGGAAAACGGCAGGTCAACGGTGTCGAGGTCGGACTGACTCATAATGTGGGAGGTTCTGGAGGAACGGCTGTGGTACACATATTCAGGAGAGGTGATTAGATGGCCGCCCCACGCTTCTGGCGCGAAATCCCCAACCGCTACAATCTCATCGGTACCCGCTGCGGCAACTGCAACAAGATTTATTTCCCGCCCCGCTACATCTGCCCCTCCTGCAGGCGGATGGGCAAGCTCGAGCCGTACAAGCTTGAACGCCGGGGCAAGGTCGTTTCGTATACGGTGGTGCACGTTGGGGCGAGTGGGTTTGAGGATCAAGTGCCGTACTTGCTCGCCATCGTGGAGCTGAAGGACGGCCCCAGACTTACCGCGCAGATCACCGATTGTAACCCATCTGAGGTCAAGATAGGCGACGAGGTGGAGCTTATCTTCAGACGGATGGGAGAGGAAAACGCGGACGGAATATTGTACTATGGCTACAAGGCCCGTTTGATTTAGTTTTTCTGTTGAAGCCCAAGTTCAGAATAGTCTCAGGATGGACAGTCTGGAGTTATATCCCCCCGCAAAACACCTTGAAACAATAAAACTGGATGAGCCTCTCTAGTTTTTCGGTCCCGCTGGAACCCTTGGCGGCGTAAATGCTGCGCTGGATTTCCTGTGGGCAAAAAATGTTAAAAATGTATGCCCAGTCTTGGTAAACCCGATCTTTTTATAAACCTTAAAAGCAGGGATGTTGCTTTCCGAGACAAAAAGCATAGTCCTTTCATTGTTGTTAAGGAGTTCCCGCACAAGCGCAGAGCACGCAGACGTTGCATAACCTCTTATCCTAAATTTTGGCAATGTATAGACAGGCGCCATGTGAGCAACGTCTTTTAAAATACTGCTGCCGCTGGCGAAGGAAACCAAATTATGTTCGTCGTAAATTCCATAGGTAAGACCATATTTGGTACATCTATCCAATGTTCTTCTGATTTGCTCACGTGTGATGGGCCCCAGTGTCATCTCTTCATAAAATTTCGCATATAGCCTCTTGAGGGCGTCAAATTCGCTTGCGTCTAACTTTTTAGGGGCGCATTTGACAATCGGTTTGAAGCGTTTTTTATCCACCTCCATAGCAAATATCTCATTAATTTTATCTCTGCTAGTGCCTATGGGACTCGTTGGTTCATAAAATCTCTTAATCGTTTGGATGTGTGTTTTCTCCACGTTAAATTCTGGCTTGATCAAACTTGTCATTTTCAAAAGCTCGGTTATACACTCTGCATTGCCCCTAAGGTATACGATTTTGCCATCGTGTTCAAGTAAATACCCCACAACATTGGTGTCTCCCTCCAACGCTATCCAAAATTTAGTCTTTTCCTTGTAGAGCTCAAAGTCTAGAATGGCGAAGTAATTACTGATGATATCTTGCGTTAGAAATTTAAGAAATACACCGTTCAAAGCAGGTTCCAAGGGCATTACGTGCATGGTTCAACACCTAAACATATCTATCATTTCTTTTTCGCGGCCCCCCTAATGAACCCGCTACTCTCGGATTCGATTTCCGTAACCGTGCAGAAGGCCTCTTTATCACACGCCTTTAGCACGTTCAAAAATTGTCTCATATCCTTCCTCCTGAAAACGATGTTATAGAGGGGCTTTAATCCTTCAAGACCGACGCCCTGTATAGTCGTTACACCAAATCCAGCTTTCCTAAATTCATCTGCTAAATATATTGGGCGATTTTTTGGCACCACATACGCAAATGCATACCCAAGTGCGATCTTTTCCTCTATGAGGCTACCAAGAAAATTTCCAGTGGCGAAGCCCCCGGCGAACGCGATGAGATAATGGATGCGGCCGATGCTCAGCTGTGGGATCACTTGGCTCACAGCTGTTGCCCATATCATTATCTCGAAAAAGCCGATTGCTGCGCCAACTTTTCTCCGCCCGCGGACTACCAGTATTATCCGCAAAGTGCCCATCGAAACGTCAATCGTGCGGGCGAGGAAGACAAGTAGGACTCAGTATAACATCTAACACTTGATCACCACAGATTCCAGGCACTTCAGAAACTGTTTATCACTTCTAAAGCGCCCAAGTGGAAACAGACAGCCTTAGCAAGTTTTGCCGGATTTCTTCTATTTCTTCTTTTTCTTCTGAACCACTTTTATCCCTCCCACCTACCGCGCCCTCTTTTTTGGGCGTCACTGTAAACTGAGTGCCACAGTATTAATGGTTTTCGGAGTTGAAAGCAGGAGTTGCCTCAGTCTAATTAGTTTAAGTTCTGCTTCTGAGGATTGACTGGAAAAAAGAGAAACCGCCGATTTTTTTACGTGTGCGTGGGCATACACACTTAACTATATGCGCCGCGCGAAAGTCAGGTAGCCCGTGTGTGCGATCATCCGCGTGCTCGGTCGTGTTGCTCCGGGGCAGACCTCGAATTCCCGGATCAGACACTCCATCGTCTTGTGGTGTATGAAACGGTGTTTTGGTAGTTCCTCGTGGAGCCTCTGAACAGGTTCGATACAGGGCGAAAACACGGCAAGGTGTCCCCCGGGCTTCAGCGCTAGCTCTGCGTGAGGCAGCACCCTTTCCGGCTGGGGGAGGTCCAGGGTGACCAGGTCCAAGTCTCGCTCATCGATTCCATCGTAGATGTCTTTGAGCTTCACGGACACTATTTCGCTCAGGCCCGCCATCTGTATGTTGGCCTCGGCTACCCTCTTGAAGTCCTCCCGCACCTCGTAGCTCACGACGCGCCCGTTCGGTCTCACGAGGTTTCCCAAGAATATCGCTAGCGAGCCGGAACCCGCGCCAGCATCGACCACGAAACTACCCGGCCCCACACCAGTGTGTGCGACTATCTGCGCCGCATCTTTGGGGAGCATTATCTGTGGCGCGCGCCGGAGTTTCTGCAAGTAATCAATGATCAAGGGCCGGAGCAATATGAACTCTTTCCCCAGATGGGATTTCAGCCTAGTTCCTTGTTCTTTACCGATCGCCTCGCCCAGCTCGACCACACCCAAATCAGTCTGAAGTTGTCTCTTCTCAGCTTTGACAAGATATTTCCTGCCGCGTTCGTCGATCAGAATTATTTGTTCTCCTTCTTCCACAGTAGAAGCACCTCGCCGAATTGTGTTATATACTTGCTATCTAAAAAAGAAGAGGAGTCCCATGAAGCCAGTTGAGCGTTATCAGCGGCTGAGAAATCGACAGCTAATAGCGATATCACTAGTGGTATCTATCGTTCTCTTTGCCCCCGTCTTGCTCTTGGGGGTGCCGCCTTTAGGCAGGGACTTCAAAGGCGGCTCGCTGATAATGATTGAAAACGTGCCTGACTCCAGCAGTGTGAAATCAGTGATTGAGGGTTTGCTCGGCACGAATGTTGATGTCGTGCCTATCAAGAATGGTCTTCACATCGAAACGGACGCCCTGAGTGAAAATGACGAAATTAACATCAAAGTGGCGCTTACTCAATCTGGTATTCCGACAGCTTCGGTCATCATAGAGCCGATAGGGTCAGCGATCTCTGGTCTTCAAAGTGAACAAATGCTGTATTCCATCATTGTAGCATTTATCGTGATAGGAATAATTACTTTCATCATTTTTAGGCGCCGCGTTGTCCCCATGGCTGTCCTACTTGTGGTTGGGCTCGATATCCTCTGTGTTTTAGGGTATATGGCACTGTTTCGCGTACCTCTGAGTCTAACCTCAATATTAGTAATTGTGATGCTCATTGGTTATGCCATCGATACAAACATCCTGCTCGCTTATCGTGTTCTCAAACGGGTTGGCGGTGAACCTAGGGAACAGGTAGCTGTATCCTTAAACACGGGACTGATGATGGGCGTGCTCTTGGTCGTGATCCTCTTGAGCCTGAACATCATCACTAGTGCCATGCAGCTTAACGTGCTGACCGCCACGCTCATTTTTGGCATAGCGATAAACATCTTCAACACATGGTTTTTGGGTGCAGGAATTTTGTTAGGGCATGTCGCACGCCAACCAGGGAAGGAGTACCATGTCAGTCTTTAGACAACGCCGCTTCGGGCTGCTGCTTCTAGTCGTTTTCATATCGGCGATGTTGGTCTGGAAGCCATGGGGCGGGCTCGAACCGCAGGCGCGAGGATTGAATTTTGGGGTCGACATCGCAGGTGGATATAGAGTTGTTCTGTGGCCGGAGAATTCTGTAACAGCGAGCGCGTATGCTGACGCGATTTCAAAACTTCAGGCGCGCATTGATCCTTATGGTCTCCTCGGTACACGTTTCAGGACACTTGGAGAGAACTATATTCTGTGTGAGACGCCCCAGTTGAACGGCCGTACGAAGGAACTGCTGACTAAACAGGGGAGACTTGAGCTCTTCATAGGAACTGGCCTAGTGCTCACCGATGAGGACATCACGAGTTTTGGCGCCCCAATATCTGGTGGCCCAGTATATTCTAGCATACCCATCAAGTACACGGAGAATGGCGGAGAAAAGCTCAAAGTAGTGGCCGATGTAGCGGGTAATAGCGCCGGTGTGGTTTATCTAGATAGACCTTCTGACGCCATCTTGATTTTCGACGAGGGGACACTAAAAGAAACCCCCCAGCTGACTTACGACAATCGCACTCAGATGTTCGTTGTTTACTCGAGGCAAGGGCTTCAGTACACCTTGCTCGTCCCTGCTATCGGAACATCTTTAGAGAATTTATCGCCACAAGCGCTTGACTACCTCATAAATCAGGCGGGAACCAAACAACGTGTTCTCCTTTTGGGTAGTATGGAGAATTTCGATAACGTGCGTGAAGAAATTCCCGCAAGCTATCAAGTCGAAAACATTTCCCGGCCCAAAGGTGAGAGTGATGATAAATGGGTCAAACGAGCCTGCGGCCTTATATCCGATTACCAAGAAAACGAGGGAGTGGGAGCGGGCAGGATCATCGTTGAAGCCAATCTGCAGGACGCAAGGGACATCCGCACGATTCTCTCCAGCAAACTACCAGCTGAAATGTCGATAATAAGTGAAACTGGGGTTGAAGCCAGCCTAGGCGGCGGATTTGTAAGAGAGGCGCTTATTGCAGGGGCGGTCGCCTTAGCTGGAGTGTTTTTGCTGATTTATCTCAGGTACCGGCGCTGGAAAATCTGTCTAGCGATAATCGGAATCACGATATGCGAATTTGTGATAACTCTTGGCGCCACTTCCGCACTTAGCTTGACTATCGGATTGCCCGAGCTAGGAGGACTGCTGCTGGTCATCGGCACTGGCATCGACCATCAGTTGATCGTGACCGACGAGATGTTGCAGGGAGGATCGCCTCAAACGAAAAATGTAAGCGTAGGGTGGAGGGCTTCACGTGCGCTCACAATTGTTTACGTCGCGATGTCCGTGATAATTGCTGCGACGATACCGCTATCTTTGCTGGGGTTCAGTGCAATTCGTGGCTTTACAATCATCACGATAAGCGGGACGATTCTGGCCCTTCTTTTAACTCGATCACTTTACGCCAAGATAATAGACGCGATTTCAGCTAGCTGATTTTCAAACGCGACCTAACAACCTCAGTCCAAGCAGGATTGCGGATAAGAGGGCGAGCACTCCCATAGTAATTGTGAAACTCAAGAAAAACCTGTGCAGGCCGAGGCTTCTGAGTATATTTTTAGATATAATGTAAATAGCGGCCGTGGAAGCGAAGGAAAACCATAGGACGATGGTTGCGATGAGGAGCGGGTCAGGCTCCAGCAGTATCATCACAAATGCCAAGAGCCCAGCAGCCATGGTTGCGATGGCAAATGGGTATAAGATGGCGGCGAGAATGGGCCATTTGCGGGCTTCCATTTCATCACCACACAAATAAATACTGGGTGGTCGTTGGAATCTTTCTTCTGAGTAGTGCCACTTCTGGTCGATAGATAAGCAATTCTCCAGCCGTTTCCTTTCCAAGCAGCTTGGCTGCGACCTTTGCCTCGATTTCCCCCCGCACCTTAGCAGCCCCCCTTCCGAGCTTGGGTTCGAGCGCAATAAATATTGGCAGCTGGAGTTTTTCCCAATCAGCTTCTGGCAGGAGCTTGGCTAAGAGTTCGAGTTCTTTTCGCTTAAACGAGTGAACGCCGCCGTCGCGCGTTGGGAGTTGGGGCCTGGTTAACGAGAGAGCCTCTTTCAGTGATATGCGTCTTTCTGGCAAGTGCGCGTTGAGCCTAGCCAACTCAAACTTTATGAGACGATCCGCGTTCACTTATGTTCCTCTATGATCGCTTTTATCCGCTTCAGACGAGTGAAGTTTTCTCGCTCCATTTCGTCAAGCCTCATCACGATAAATTTGAGAGCGCCCTTCAGCCTTGGAATTAGGATGTATTCGAGCGCGTTCACCCTCCGCTTTGTTTTCTCGAGTTCCCTGGCTATGGCGAAGGCTACCGCTTCGGTTTCGGCGAGTTCCACTAAAAGCCCAAGCGCTCGCTCGAATTCTCTCGCCGCTTCATCGAGTACGGAGGAAGTCATATGTAGGCTGTATCCTCTGGTCAAAGCATTGCGCTGGACATCACCAAATTCCACAGCTGGTATGCTGATGCCCATGAGATAACGGCTTGAGATTTCAATCTGGAGTTCCCGTTTGGTTTCCCTTGCGGCCTGTACAGTCTCAAGTGTTCCCATGACAGCAAAACAGTTGCTCAGAGTGCTATGGGCTATTGAGAGCTGTTCGAGCGCCTTCGTCCTCGACTCTTGAATTTTCCTAAATACCTCGAAAAATTCTATGACCAGAGCGTCCATTTTTTCCTCGAGTAGATCGTGACCCCTTTGGGCTAAACCCAGCCGCTTTCTCAGCTTCATGAGTTCCATCCGAGTTGGCGAAACTGCCAATGCCGTTGCCATTCATTCGCCCTCCTTTTTCACAACTATCTCGGCTCCTACTGTGCGCTTGATTGTCTCTTGAAGCTCATCCACCTTCGGCACGTATCTAGTCTTGTCCGGAATTCGGAGCACCAAAGGGAGTAGCCGCTTAGCCCGCATCATCTGGCGGAACTCGAACCCGAGCTCCTCTGCCACGCGATGTGTTACAAAAATGAGCCCGATTTCATCGCTGGTCAAAAATTCGTTCAGCTTGGCGAGTGTTTCATCTTTCGCCGCGTGGACATGTGCGTATGTGGCGCCAGCTAAGGCCATGCCTGTCGTAGTGTCCTTATCCCCTATCACAGCGATTTTAAAACTCAATTTTTGACACCCTTACTATTTTTTCTTTTATTTTCTGTGGCTCCACTCCATCGGCCTTGAGCCTGATTATCGCGCGCAGGTTCTTCATCTCATTCTCCTTCAGGTGAATGTACGAGATCACAGGCGCTATGCTGAAGAACTGCGTGAACTCAAACCATCTGCACAACTTTAAATATGCTTCATCGAGGGCTCGTTCAGCAGCTGAGATCCCTTGTTCTTCTATTTTGGGAAGAGCCCCAGCTAGGATTTTACCGTAGGTGGTTATGTGGATCATATGTATCGCCGAGCGAACATCTTCAGCCATTATCATCGCCTTCAACATCGCCTCCGTCAGCTCGTGTGAAGGTCTTATGAGGTGTTTGTCGATCTCCTCAGGCGGAACACCCTCTTGTTTGAGCCGCAAAATCATTTTGATGTTTACCAAGTCTATCTCTTGGCAAATCATCGTTTTCAGGATTGAGCGCTGTGCTCGTTTCGCTAGCGCGTCTTTCCGCAAGCTTGTGTAATAGTGCTTGTCGAGCGCTGAGAGCAAGGCGATGAGCCCCTGCTTCTCATAATCCCCAAGCGCTCCAGAAATTACATCGAAAAATTCGCTTCCCTTCAGAAATTCCAATAGCCCATTTAGGTCTTTGGCAGACGCGAGCATTTCAAGTCTTTCGCGAGGCATAGTTGGCGAGGATATCAATTCCTGAAGCCTCCGCTCTGGTGGAACCTTCTCGTGGATCATCGTTATCAGTGTCTTGAGGTTCCAGAGGTCCGTTCGCTGGAGCACCTTCATAACAGTGCTCCTCCGCTCCTCTGGCACCATGCTGATAAGCTCACGATATCGCGTATTCAGATTTTCTCTTAATGCCCGTTCTACCGCGCCCATGTCGGTTTCCTCGCCTTTCTCGACTTCGATGAGCTGCGGCCGGTATTCGGTTTCGTCTAAAGCAGAAAATATATTCACGAATCTGGCAACGTCCGCAAGTTCGATGAGGCGGGCTTCCGAGAGCAGCCGAGCCTCCCATGCGCTTATGGTCGCGTTGCAAAAGATATAGCCCATCGAGCGCCTAGCGCTGATTATCACCCAAGCGAAGAGAGCTCCGATTAAAGCTAAAATCAAAATTAGAATCTCAATCATTTAGACCCTTCGAAGAGGACCTTTGCGACCTTCACCCGCAGAGTTTCGAACACTCTCCGTGTCCTGTTTTCAAATGTCTCATCGATTTCAATTTTTTCATCAGGTGCACTCACTTTTACCCCGCCTATAGTTTGGATAGGCCCCACAAATGAAATGCTCACGCCTTTCTCGCCGCTCAGCTCGCGCGCTATCTGGTCCTTATTCTTCTCTAGAAGCTTGAGATCGCGGCGGTTAGCCTGGATTACTATCTTATCAGAGCCGAGTTTCCTACATGCGCTCACGGCGATGCGGGGTAAGTCTCCTTCGTATTTTTCTGATGAGGCGTACTTCCGAAGGCTCTCCTCCGCTTTTTTAAAGACCTCATTTATCAGTTCCTCTCGCTTTTGGAGGATCTCCCTTCTGGCCTTCATCCTGCCTCCGGCGAGCACCTCTTCGTAGATGTTTTTTCCATGCACCCTAGCTTCTTTCACCTCGTGCTCTTCCTCTTCCCTAGCGCCGAAGTGGGCTGCGTCCAATAACGTTTGCGCCTCTTTTTTTGCGTCTCGAGTTATTTTCGCGGCTTTTTCCTTGGCTTCCTTGAGTATATCCTCTGCTATAAGCTGGGCGCCCTTTTCAACTGGCAAAGCCATGACCCCCTACAATGCGTGGATGCCTGTCAGGAACAGGATCGTCGCTAGAAGTCCAAGGATGGCATATAGCTCAACGGTTACTATGTACATCATGCTTTGGCCGAATACCTCAGGTCTTTTTGCAACAGCACTGACGCCTGCTATGGCAACTTTCCCCTGCGAATACGATGTAAAACCTTGGAGGATCGCGGGGAGGGTAGCTAATAGTATCAACAAACCTGCCACGCCCGTCGCGGCAAGCGTTGGATCGATAAGCGTTGGATTGACAAACTTTGGGTAGACCACGAATATGAGCAAGAACGCCGCGACGAAGCCGTAGATCCCCTGCGTCCCTGGCATCACTTGCAACACGAAGATCTTCGAGAACTTCTTAGGATCTTCAGCCGACACCGCCGCCGCCGCGATCCCTGTTATCGCTACACCAAACGCTGCCATAATTCCTGGTATCGCCACTGCAAGCCCTGCCGCCAACACAACAAATTCTTCACCTACCAGGCCACTCACCTCCTTCTACTTTGGTGAACCTCCTTTTAGCTTTAAATGGATCGAATTTTACCCCCCCCGATTCGTAAAATTTCCCAAAAAACTCGGCGAAATGTAGACGCATGGTGTGGATGAAACAGCTCAAACTGTTGATAAATATGTTGAACGAATGAGCGGCGATAAAGACAAAAGCGAATCCAATTAGCAGCAGGGCAGCGTAAATGGCAGAAAGCGGCGTTATTTCCGTCGGCATCATACCTTTGTACAACAACCCGAGGATGAGGTTTATTGAGAATGCCATCACGCTTCCCGCGATGCCAAGAGCCATAAGTCGGGTATAAGAGGACACATCTGCGATGTATCCAGTTATGCTGTAAAGGACATTCATTGGTCCCCCTAGTTTTCCCTTCGCATCTTTAGCGGTTAGCACAGCGCCCGCCACGCCTATAGTCAAACCAAGGTAAAACAGGATCCTCGATACCGTCGCGACAACCCCGGCCGGCTCAAGGGGATTAAACGCGGAAAAAAGCCCCATCTTGGGAAACGCGTAGTTAATACCGAACTCGTACAAGCCAATGCCCAGAACAGAGAAGCATAACCCGAAAAACCCGATTATAATCAAAATTGGTGAAAGACGACTGAGTATCAAGCTCTTCCAGTCTCGCCTGAAAATGTCCTTGAGTGCCCCCGCCAGCCCGAATGCCATGAGAAGATGTAGGATGCCTATGAAAATTACCAGTTTGAGCAGCGGTACCGGCCGTTGGATTGGGTTCACCCATAAACCGCTTCCAAACCCAAACCACCCCCCCATCAGGATTCCCATCACAACCGTGAATATCGCGCATACGACTATCATCCGCCTGAGCTTTCGTGGGAATATCTTGGCAAGCCAGACGCCGGACGCCATGAAAATCCCCAGCGCGATGCCGTACCCCGCATCTGACAAGGCTATGCCAAAAAACAACGCGAAGGTAAAGCTGAGGAATGGCGTGGGGTCTATCTCATCATACCTCGGCAGCCCGTACATTTCCGTAACTTGCTCGAAGTCCTCTACCACTTTCGGGTTACCCAGCTGGACGGGAGCGGCTGCTATCTCATCTTGCTGGGGATCATAAGCCCGGAATACGTAGTGTCCTCCAGTAGACGCGTTCAGCACTTTTTCAAGTCCGGGTGCTTGCTTCGCCTGTACCCATCCCTCTACTACCGTTGTGGCGTCAGTGTAGCCGAAGAGGCCTGCGCACTCAAGCCGTTCGTGCTGGATTTCTAGGAGCTCCCTAACTTTGGAAACTTCCATCGCTTTTGTGCGGGCCAGTTTTCTCACAACCCGCCCTAAGTCCTGTCGACGCCGCTCGATTTCAGTCAGCTGCATTTTTAACTCTTTAATCGCCGCCGATGGAGAACCTAGAAAAGGTGGAAGCTCCAGGAGTTCCACCTCGTACCTGTACAGCACCGGCGACAGCCTCGGATAATCTTGGGCGCGGCATGCAACAATAACTACCCTTCGCTTCCCTACCCCGGTAGCTGATGTGAAAACCCGCTGCGTCATGGCATCCTTGACAGCTTCGAAGAACACCTTGGCACGCTCCTCAGCCACACGCCCGACGGTGACGTGAATCTCATCGGTTGAGCGGAGGTACCTAAGCGGAAACCTGATCTCCCTGAAGTTCTCAAGCATCTCGATTTGGGCGAGCAGGTTCTGGTGTTCTTGGGTGAGCCGATCGCTTTTTTCTTTTAGCTGTTTAACATTTGATTCCAGTTTGCCGAGACTCCTTTTTGCCATTTTCAGGGTTTTTTCGGATGTCAGCTCTTTGACAACGGTGGGTTTTCCTGTAGGCGGCCCGAGGAACTCTTCCATTTCCTTGAATTTCGTGAGCAGGGACGAGAGCTCGACCATCTCCTCGCCGTGAGCCTTCCGCGCCACCTCCACCTCGGAGATCTCCTTCAGCTGGGCCACGCCGGCCTCGTGGAGCTTTGCAACGACATCATCGTGTACACGGCGATGGAAAATCACGCGGAACTTTTTCATCTTCGCGGTTCTGAACATCGGATTCACTCAACGACAGCTTCTAGGACAAGTTTGACGGCCTCCGCCTGTCGCGCCGCCGTTTTCCGTTCCGTCTCCGCCGCCTGTTTCATCGCTTTTTTCAGGAGCTCTTGGACATCCGCATCCGCTTTTTTCCTCGCCTCATCGATAATTTTCTGGGCCTTCGTTTTCCTGTCGAGCTTCGAAGTTTCTTTTATCTTCTCCACTTCTTTCCGGGTCGATTCGAGGATTGCGGAAGCTTCGCGCTGGGCCGATGTTATCATTTCATTCGCTTTTTTCTCGGTATCGAAAACCACGCGAAGGCTTTCCTGCACCATCAAGACCCACCATCCGGCACCAAAGGTAATTTGTGAGGTTGTCAATAAAAGTTCTGGTAGTGGGCCAATCTCCGCTAAAGTTAAATCGAGAACGGACAACCCCTTAAAAGGTCTTATGATTGAGATAAGATTTCACGGCCGAGGAGGGCAGGGGGCTGTAACGGCAGCTCGATTGCTAGCCGAAGCCGCCTTTATAGAAGGCAAGTACGCCCAGGCGTTCCCGTTTTTCGGTGCGGAGAGGAGGGGGGCGCCCGTTTTGGCATTCGCCCGCATAGACGACAGGCCGATCCGCGTCCGCACACAGATTTATGAACCTGATTATGTGGTAGTTCTTGATCCATCTCTGCCGGAGGTCGTGGACGTGGCCTCAGGCGTGAAGCAGGGGGGGACAGTCGTGCTGAACTCGAAGAAGGAAATTTGTTTTCCAAATGCCAAATGCGCCCGAGTCGATGCAACCGCCGTGGCGATGGAGACGCTGGGGGCGGCGATAACCAACACGGCGATGCTAGGGGCTTTCGCGAAGGCCACGGGTGCGGTCAAGCTGGAGTCGCTAGTCGAGGTCATCAAGAGGTACTTCTCTGCGAAACTTGTCGAGAAGAACGTCGCCGCGATAAAGGCGGCATACGAGCGTACCGAGGTGGGGGGATGAGCAAGGTTTGCAAGGAGCGGGAGAAGCTGCTGCCCGGCGCGGTGATAGTGGAACCGGGCTGCTCCGAGCGGACGGAGACCGGGAGCTGGCGCAGCCAGAGGCCGGTCGTGGACGAGAAGAAGTGCACGGGCTGCATGATCTGCTGGATGTACTGCCCGGACATCGCGATAAAAAAGGGGAAGCCGGTCAAGATAGACTACAAGTACTGTAAGGGGTGCGGCATCTGCGCTGAAGTGTGTCCGGTCAAGGCGATAATCATGGAGCAGGAGGGGAAGAAGTGAAGCAGTTCATAACGGGGAACGAGGCCGCTGCGCTCGGGGCGAAGCTGGCGCGCGTGAAGGTCGTGTCGGCTTACCCAATAACGCCTCAAACAGTTATAGTGGAGAAACTGGCGGAGTACGTGGCGAACGGTGAACTCGACGCAGAGTACGTGATGGTGGAGTCGGAGCATAGCGCGCTCAGTGCCTGTATAGGCGCGGCTGCCACAGGCGTCAGAACCTACACGGCCACGTCCTCCCAGGGCCTAATACTCATGAGCGAAATCATGTTCATCGCCTCTGGCCTGAGGATGCCGCTCGTCATGGCCAACGCTAATCGTTCTCTTTCAGCGCCCCTCTCCATATGGAACGACCAGCAGGACTCGATGGCCGTGCGGGACAGCGGGTGGATCCAGATCTACTGCCAGGACAACCAGGAGATAATCGACTCGAGCATACAGGCGTTCAGGATAGCCGAGGAAACATTGCTCCCCGTCATGGTCTGTTTTGACGGTTACATCCTCTCGCACACCGCCGAGAACGTGGACGTGCCAGAGCAGGGGGGAGTGGACAAGTTCCTTCCGCCGTACAAATATCCGTACGCCCTCGACCCCGAACACCCCGTAACGATAGGCGCGGTTGGGGTACCGGAGTACTACGAGGAGTTCAGGTACCTGCTGCAGGAGGCCGTGCTGAAGTCGAAGGAAAAGATAGTCGAGGTAGGGAAGCTGTTCGGGAAACAGTTCGGAAGGGAGTACGGGCTGATGGAGTGTTATCATACTGGGGACGCGGATGTCGTGCTTGTGGTCATGGGATCGCTGAGCGGGGGCGTGAAGGACATCGTGGACGAGTACAGAAAACAGGGGCTGAAGGTCGGGCTGGTAAACCTCCGCGTATTCAGACCTTTCCCCGCGAAGGAACTCGCCGAAGCTTTTGGTGGCGCGAAGGCCGTGGCGGTGATCGAGAAGGACGTGTCCATGGGTTCTACGGGCGGTTTGTTCTTGGACGTCTCGGTGGCACTGGCCAACGCGAAGAAGGCCCCGCTCTTATTGAACTTCATCTGTGGATTGGGCAGTCGGGACGTAACTGCCGCGCAGATACGGGAGGTCGTCAAGTCGGCCGTAGAGGCGGCGAAGACCGGAGAGGTGAAAGAGGTCGTGCGGTGGTTGGGATTGAGAGAGACGATGGTGGGGTTGAAATGAGCGCTGTACCTGATGAGGAACTGTTCGCGTCGGGACACAGGGCATGTCCCGGGTGCGGTGAGGCGCTGGCGATAAGGCACATCCTCAAAGCGCTCGGTAAAAACGTCATCATCACATCGCCCACGGGCTGCATGGAGGTCATAAGCACGCCTTACCCCGAGACGGCATGGAGGGTGCCCTGGATACACGTCGCATTCGAGAACGCTGCAGCTGTGGCGTCTGGAGTTTCTCGGGCTCTGAAAATATTGGGCAAGAAACACGTGAAATCCGTGGCGATCGGTGGTGACGGTGGTACTGTTGATATTGGATTACAGGCGCTCTCTGGCGCTTTCGAGCGGAATGAAAACTTACTGTATGTGTGCACAGACAACGAAGCTTATGAAAATACGGGAATACAACGGAGCGGCTCCACGCCATTCGGGGCATGGACGACCACGACACCCATCGGAAAGGTCAAGCGTGGACAGGACAGGCCCAAGAAGAACATGATCGCGATAATGGCCGCCCACGGCTCGCCGTACGTCGCCACTGCCTCCGTCGCCTACCCCCTGGACCTGATCAAGAAGGTTAGGAAGGCGGCTTCGATAGAGGGGCCCACCTACATCCACGTCCACTGCCCGTGCGGGCCGGGGTGGAGGATAGACTCGAGCAAGACGGTCGAGGTGGCGAAGCTGGCGGTGCTGACGGGGATGTGGAACCTGTACGAGATCGAGCGGGGCGAGTCGAAGCTCACCTTCAAACCACCCAAGCGAAAACCCGTCGCAGAATACCTGAAGGTGCAGGGCAGGTTTAGGCACCTCAACGATGAGGAGACAGCGAAGATACAGCAGATGGTCGATAAAGAGTGCAAGAGAATTGGGATAGAGTAGCTGGCTGGATAGTCAGCGTCATTTTTGTCCCTTTATAAAACCACCTCAAGAAGACCACCGTTTTCAAACGGTGGATGAATTGAGACCGAATACTTTCGGCGACCTCCCCGAAAATCGCTTAAGCGAAAGCGAGAAATAAAGAAATGGTGGCTGTGATGCAGGTGCAGAAGGTCGTCAGGGCAAAGGTCGTAGGTCTGACCAACATCAAGCGCCAGATTCTCGACCACGAATACGACG
>Ga0315296_10000785_pt1 | contig 28528 bp, 23 predicted proteins | sample YL17G14_18_MG_FD_203921 | JGI IMG/M metagenome (GOLD analysis project Ga0315296, IMG submission 203921) | Sediment microbial communities from Yellowstone Lake, YNP, Wyoming, USA - YL17G14_18 | ecosystem: Environmental > Aquatic > Freshwater > Lake > Sediment | place: USA: Wyoming | collected... | reverse complement strand
ATCGCGGGGTCAGCCTGCCCGCCATAGCCGTCGCGGCGACGGCGGGGCGACCCCGCGCCCAGTGCACTCCTCCGTCGGCGTTGAGCACGGAGTTGAACTGCGATACCCACTCTCCGCGAACACACCCAGTCGCGCTCGGTCGTTGACACCCATTGCGGCACGCCCTACAATCTCGCTGACCCACGGGGACGCGGGTGTGAGCTTGCAGCGTCGGTGTCAACCCTGTCATGCAGCACCGCCGCCTCGGCTGTGTCAAGCGCCTGATCGAGGCCATGAACCGGGCGGCGGGCGAATGGTCCGACGATGTTTCGCGGAGTGGAGGAAAGGATGATCCTTACGCTTCTGACCACCCTCGCGGTGGTGGCCGCCTGCGCCGGCCACGCCATCGCAGCAGGCAATGTGGTGACGGTTGAAAAGGGCGGGCATCTGCTGCTCAATGGCAAGCGCTTCTTCCCGCTGGGCCTTTACAGTGAGCCGAAAGGCCCGGATCCTTACGTCCGCATGGCGCAGGCCGGCTTCAATCTGGTGCGGGCGAACTTCGATCTGAAGGAGCTGGACGCGGCGGCGCGGGCGGGCATCTACTGCTGGATACCCTTGGGCGATGCCATGGACCTGTCAGCCGACCGCCAACAGCGTGAAGCGAGAATCCGAGAAGTGGTCACCGGCGCCAAAGATCACCCAGCGCTCCTCATGTACGAGAGCACGGATGAGCCGGCCTGGACCTGGAAGGAGCCAGCCAAGCCGAGGTTGCTGGCGGAGAATCTGGCGCTGGGCTACCGGCTAGTGAAGGAACTCGACCCGGATCACCCGGTGACCTTGAATCATGCGCCCCAGAACACCATTGCCACTTTGCGCAAATACAATGTCGCCTGCGACGCGGTCTCGGTGGATATCTATCCAATCATCCCGCCGGACATCCTTCATATCTATGGCCTGACTGCGGACCGCCGCCACGGCGACCTGCGCAACCAGACCCCGTCGTGCGTGGGCGAATATGTGGACAAGATGCGACAGGTGGCGGGGCCTGACCGCCCGGTATGGATGGTGCTTCAGGGTTTTGCGTGGGCCGATCTCGACCCCGAGACCAAGATCAGATCATCTGTTGTTTACCCAAGTTACGAGAAGACCCGCTACATGGCGTGGCAATCGGTGATCCACGGCTGCAACGGAATCATCTACTGGGGCACGCACACCCTGGAGCAGCCGGGAGATTGCTGGAACGGGATCACGCGGACGGTAAGGGAGCTGGCAGATCTGCGCGATGTGCTGGTCGCCGATGAGGCGCCGGTAGGGGTCGAGAAGGAGTATGACGAACTGGGGTATTCGATAGATGCGGGGGTGGAGAGCTCGACGCGTGATGCCGGCGGATTCCGCTATCTGCTGACCGCCAACTCCAGCATTGATCCGGCGGGGGTGACCTTCTCCGGTCTGCGAGGAGTCAGTGACGGCGAAATGGAGGTGCTCGGCGAAGGGCGCACGGTCACGGTGAAAAAGGGCGCGTTCCATGACACATACGCCGGCCTCGCAGTGCATCTCTACCGGGCGCGGAAGGTAGAATAAGGCCGTCATCCAACCGAGATAACGCGTGAGGAGCGTGAGCAGTTCACCCAACGAGTGATGTCACCCTGAGCAATGCGAAGAGCCTGCCCTGAGCGCAGCGAAGGGGTCTCGGCGGCGTGGCTGCAAGTGTCCTGCCGAGATTCCTCGCGGAGTTTACCCTGAGCGGGGCCAAGATTCTTGCTACTCTGCGAAGCTGCGCTTCCGGGCTTCGTAGCCGTAGGCTACTACGGCGGAGTAGGCTCGCTGCGAAGCACGAGTCGCTCTCGCGGCTAGGTCGCTCCGCGACCGCCGTGGCGGCCCCGAAGTAATGGGGGCCTAGCCACTCAGAATGACATCGGCGAAGGGCTCGGAATGACATCATCGTCGGCTTACGCATAATCCCGGTCTGACGGGAGGATCTCCGGCGCGGTGTCAGCGCCGGGTGTTGGTCACAAGACTGTGTGGTAGTCGGAGGCAGGTGCACGAGCTGCGCGGCAAGTCACGGCATGGCTGGAGTCGGTAGGCGGGGCCGTCTTGGCCAGGTCACCGTGCACCGGCAGTGCGAAGGCATCGGTCACTTCCACGTCATCAGCTTCTTCAGCACCGCACGGGCCTGCTCGCGGTCCTGCACCCCGCTCAAACCGATCCACAGGCCCTCAGGTCGCAGGTTCTCCATGAAGAGGTGGAGCTCATCGAGGCCGATCCCAATCTGGAGCCCTTTACCCGCGGCCTGGCACCGCTTGTAGATGTGCATCCAATCGGAGGCGCGGCCGTGACCCTCGCCGTAAACCCACTGGATGGCATTGAGCTCGTTGATCTCGAGCAGACTGTCCAGGTGGCGCAAGGCGCCGGGGCCGTCAAGGTGATAGACGCTGGCCTCCAGATGCCGGCATTCCCTGATGATGCCCGGCAGGAAGATCTCGTCAAACATGGGCTTGGAGATCATGCACGAGAAATCGTTGGAGGGGACGTACCACTTTTTCGCGGATACGATGCCAGCGAATGTGCCGATCGCATGGCCCGCCGCGCGCAGCTTGTGGTGATAGAAATCGTAAACCCAAAGGTAGGTATCGGTGACGCGGTCGCGCAGCGCCTTGACCCGATCCGCCGCCTCGACGAGGTCAAGATTCAGTTGCTGCGGGTCGCGGAAGGCGGCAATGGCATCGCCGCCGACGTGCAGGTCGGTGATGCCGGTGTAGAACTTGCCCCGACCGACCTCGATCAGCGCATCCATCATCTCGAGGATCTTATTCCAGTAGAAGTTCTCGGTGGAGAAGACCAGCCGATCCACGTCCGCCCAGTCCTTGAGGTTGGGGATGGACCACGAGGTAGTCTCGCCGTACTCCAACTCGCAACCGAAAAAGGCGCTGAAGACCTCGGGTCCCAGGTTGGGCCAGACACTGGGCAAGGCGTCGCCGAGGTACTCGGTATTCATCACCTCCGCCAACGTGGACTCGGCCAGGTATTGCGTATCCATCCAGCGGTCGCGCAGGGTTGCCCACTTCTTCGGCGCGGGCCTGGGGTGGTTAGGGTTGGGTCGCGGGAGAGTGAAGCAGACCACCGGGCGACCTATCACCTCGCGGTGCCAGAACGCATCCTGGCGCCTCAGCCGCTGTTCCCAGTCCGGGATATTCTCAATGGGCATCATCACGTGAATAGGGCTTGCCGCCGCGGGTTGCGCATCAACGCGTTACCCGAGAACCACCGTAACATGCCCGGCGGTCGTATCGAATACCCTTTATACCCTCCGTTGGGCGATGGCTGGCACCATTGGCATCAGGTCAGTCGCTGCAACACGGGGATGGAGGGATCCTTAGGGGGGTGTGTTCGCGGAAAGTGGGTGTGACCCGACAGCTTTGTACGGCCGCGATTCATCGCGCCCACTCCCAGCCGAGGGCGGCTGGGCCACATCCGAGTGCGCGACCGCACTATACCCGCTAAAATCGAACACACCCCCTTGCGGCAAGCATTTTTCTCTGAGCCACTACCCGCCCAATTCGACGCAGCGCTTGCGGTAGTGCAGATAATTCTCCAGGCTCACCTCTGCCGGGACGCCGTGGTCGCAGGTGGGGATATAGCCGCCGCGCGCGCGCATGGCGGGCAGGATATACTCCAGGTGTCGGTCAATCTCGCCTTTCGTCGTCGCCAGCACCCGCTTATCAATGCCGCCGAACATGGCGAGGTCGGGGTGTCGCTTCCCAATCTCCACGACATCGCAGCCGGCCGCGACCTCGAAGGGGCTCATAACATCCATGCCGATCTCCCGGTAAACGGGGATGACCGGCCTGGCATCGCCATCTGTATCTACGTGAATGTGGAGGCGCCGCACCCGGTCTATCTGGCGGGCGCGGAGGTTGGTGATGAGCTGCTGGTAATAGGGCAAGAGGAACTGGCGCATCATTTCGGGCGAGATCAGCGGGCCGTGGTTGTAGCAGATATCCTCGGCGAAGAATATCTCGTCCACGGTCACGTGCTCCTGGTGGTGAGCGATGACGGCGTCGGCGAGATCGAGCCAGGCCTTCATGCAGTCACGGATCAACTCCGGCTCGTCATAGAACTTGTAAGGGAGGTCGGCGGGGCCGATGAGACTGCGCAGGTACATGTAGCCGCCGATCAGGTTTTGCTGGATCATCACGCCGCAGGCGGCTTGCTCTTTGACCTGCGCCATGCGAGGCTCGAGGTCGGCAAAGCGCGCCGGCGTCGTGGGGTCGAGGCGCCACTTGACGTTCTCCTGCCAGGTCTTCATATTCTTGACCGGGTGGTCGAGGTATTCCGGCATGAAACCATCGCGGCGCCCTTTGAAGCACAGCAGGTGGCGCCCGGCGTGATCTTGCACCACCTCGTAGTCGCCGCGATCCTCGACCACCTTCTGCTCAAATGCCGGCGCAAAGGCGGCTTCGCACCACCCCAGTTGACCCAGGGCATGATTGCCCGGCGGATCGTAGTCGAACACTTCCGCCAGGTTCGCGTCTCGCGCCAGCCCCTGCTCGTACCACCGCTCCAGGCAGAAGTAGCCGAACTCTCGCTTCAGGAACGGCGCGCCGGGGGTAATGGCATATATGTCGCGCAGCTTTCGCGCCGGCTCGCACATGCGCTCGCGGGGGACCAGGGCGCGAACCCCGTCAGCGACGGGGAAGTCCTCTCGCATCGCCTCAAGCATTGTAACGCTTCCGCCAATTGCTTCGTCGCCGCTTGGGACGCGACCTGCCAGCCCGCCGCGCTGCCGCCCAAGACGCGAGATGGCTTCTGCGCCAGCAGATGCAGCCTGCCAGTATCGCCGGCGCCAAAGCCGCCTCTGAGCACAACCCAGAGTCTCTCCCACCGCACGGCAGTTTCCCGAAGGGCGCGGCCGACTGAGCGGGAATTACTCCGGCGAGGGCGAACTTGGTCAGCCGAAGAACAACAGCGGCATAGTGCGCTCGACAATCCGGTTGAAAGGAACCTGATATGACTTTTCATCTCAGTCTGCTGGCGGCAGTCGCGCTGGTGCCGGTTATCGCTGCGGTTGGGTTTGCGGCGCCGCCCAAGCCGCAGCCGCCGCTGCCGACGCGGCAGCAACTGGCATGGCAGCGGTGCGAGACAATAATGTTCGTGCATTTCACGGTCAATACATTCACTGACAAAGAATGGGGCGAGGGAACCGAGGATCCGAGGGTCTTCAATCCGGTAAAGCTCGATGCTCGTCAGTGGGCGCGCGCGGCCAAGGCGAGTGGGTTCAAGATCCTGATTCTCACCGCCAAGCACCACGACGGGTTCTGCCTGTGGCCAAGCAAGTACACTGAGCATTCGGTCAAGCACAGCCCCTGGCGCAATGGCAAAGGGGACGCAGTCAAAGAGGTCGCCGACGCCTGCCGCGCGGAGGGGCTGAAGTTTGGGATCTACCTTTCACCCTGGGACCGCCATGAGCAGACCTATGGCGATTCGCCGAGATACAATGAGCACTTCAGAAACCAATTGACGGAGCTGCTCACCAATTACGGCCCCATCGCCGAAGTGTGGTTTGACGGGGCATGCGGCGAAGGCCCCAATGGCAAGCGGCAGGAGTACGACTGGCAAAGCTACTACGCGGTTATCCGCAAGCATCAGCCCGACGCGTTGATCGCCATCTGCGGCCCGGATATTCGCTGGATCGGAAACGAGAGCGGAACCGCCGGCGACCCATGCTGGTCGCCGTTCAATCCGGCGGATGGGAGCATAGACTCGCTGCAACACGGTGATCCGAATGGCGCGGTATGGCAGCCGGGGGAGTGCGATGTCTCGATCCGCCCCGGCTGGTTCTGGCACCAGCGCGAGGACGGGCAGGTGCGATCGGTGGACAACCTGGTTGACCTCTATTTTCAGTCGGTGGGGCGCAACGCGGTGCTATTGCTCAATGTGCCGCCCAACGACCAAGGGCTATTCTGCGACACCGATGTTCAGCGGCTGCGAGGCTTCCGCGCCAGGCTCGATGACATGTTCAGGACCAATCTGGCCGCGCGGAAGAAAGCCACCGCCAGCAACACCCGCGGCGGCGATGAGGGGTTCGGCGCCGCACGTGCGGTTGACAACGTGGCCGGCACCTACTGGGCGACGGATGATGATGTGACCAGCGGGTGGATTGAGGTGGACCTGGGGGCGGCCACCAAGTTCAACATCGCGAGTATGCAGGAAGCCATAGAGCTGGGGCAGCGGGTCGCGGCATATCACCTTGAATACTGGGACGGCAGCGCGTGGCGGACGATCACCAGCGGCACGACCATCGGCCACAAGAAGCTCGACCGCTTCCCCGCCGTCACCGCGCGGCGAGTTCGGCTGGTGATTGACGAGGCGCGGGCCGGCCCCACGATCCATTCCTTTGGCCTCTATTGCGACGAGTAGCTTCGACCGGCGCTGGAACCCGGCGCTGGGGCGCATTGATGTTCTGATTCATAGCGCGGGCGGGGCGACGTTCCTGTTGTCGCCCCGCCCACTTTCGGTACCTCTACTTCTACTTCTTCTTGGCGGTCTTCTTGGCCGCCTTCTTTGCCGCCTTCTTTGCGGGCATCACATCACCCCCTTCCCTGCGCGGACCTTCCGCTGTTTCATTTAGCAACCGGAACGATCAGAAACGCGCCGTCGCTGGCGCGCCATACCGTCAACTGCACGTCGGCCGGCACCTTGACCTTGCGCTGTGCCGCCTCCGCCAGAAACTCCCGCGCAGCGTCATCGAGCCGCGGCTCTCGTCGCCACTCGATCGGCAATAGGGGTTGCTCACCAAGCAACTCCGACAAGCGCAAGGCCAGCTTGCGCCGGGGCCGGTGAAGCCCACGCTCCAGGCGGGACAAGGTTGCGCTCGTTGTTCCCACCAGCGCCGCCGCCTGCTCCAATGACAGGCCGCGCGCCCGTCGCCATTCCTTCAATTGTCTGCTCAGTTTTCTGAATTCCACCAGACCACCCTCTCCGTCGCGGTGCATTGTAACGCATTGTAAATAAAATGTCAACCATTTTTTTCACATCATTCGCAATAATTGTGATGACAAAGAATCGTCGCATGTCGAGCACTTCGCGGGAACGCTGCGCTGCATCGCGTGTCAACCAGCCCAAGAGAATAAGGCCAACGCGCTTCGCGCAAGAGCCGTTGACTTCGCGAGCGATGGCGGCTTCGCAAGAGATGAAGACGAGGCAAGCTATCGCGTCGGCACGATGTGGCTTGTGTGACGAGGGGGCTGCCGAAAGCACGCAGCGAAATCAGTGAGCTGCGCCCGGGCGGATGCTATCACCGGCGGCGATGCAGCGCGCGGACCGCGACGGGTCTGCCCGTCGCCAGAAGGTTCTGCGCGACGGGAGAAGTCCAGTCGGGTTTGACGTCGTACCAAGCCTCAGCGATTCATCCGTTCTCATCCACCAGGAATGACGAACAGATGACGCCGTGATACTTCGTGCCCCACCGGGATTTCTCGCCCGCATGGGATGTAGTTCAAGGACAATACTGTTCATTTAGGTGGGGGCAACTGTCATCCTGAGCAACGCGAAGGATCTTGCCTTGGAGAACATCCAGCCCCAAGATTCTTCGCCAACGTTCAAAATGACATCCTTCGACCCTAAATAAACAGTATTGAGTTTAAAGAGCATTCTACATTAAAGAGGCTCGCGCATTGGGGAAGGGCGGAAAAAGCCCGGAAATGAACTCAAATCGGCCCATTCTCGCCCTGCGCTAAGGTGCGAAGCCCTGTAGGGGAAAGCCTCGAGAGGCCCAAAACGAGCACAAACGGCGGCTTTCTGGCCCTCCGGCAATGCAAGCAACTCTTCAGGGTGCGCCCAGCGTCTGCCCGCCGGGCTGCCAATCCACCGGGCACAGCTCACCTGTCTGCAACGCCTTGAGCACGCGCAGGGTCTCGCTGACGCTGCGGCCGACGCTGAGATCGTGCACGAGTTCGTACCGCACCACGCCCTCGGGGTCAATGACAAACAGGCCGCGCAAGGCGACGCCTTCGTCTTCCAGCAGCACGCCGTACTGCGCGCTGACCCGCTTGGTGATGTCGCTGAGCATGGGATAGGCGATTCCCCCGATTTCCTTCTGCCAGGCTAAGTGAGAATACTTGCTGTCCACGCTGACCGACAGTATCTGCGCCCCCGCCTCTTCGAATTCGCCATTCCTCCTGCTGAACTCCAGTATCTCCGTGGGACAAACGAAGGTGAAGTCCAAAGGATAGAAGAACAGCACCACCCATTTCCCTCGCAGCCCTTGCAGGCTGACCCGCGAGAACTGTCCCCCAACAACAGCCTCAAGGTCGAAATCAGGCGCTCCCTTGGTTACCAGGCTCACGGTGACCGTCTCCTTTTGGGATAGCGTCCGTCGGTCTTGCGTCGCCGGCCCGAGGACCGACTGCGGCCAGTCGCCGGGCAGGGCGATGCCGCCGGCGCGGGCTACCGCTCATAGGCACTCCCTCAACCACGCCGTGATCTGCTCCGAGGTTTTGGATCCCGACTGGCGCGCGATCTCTTTGCCGGCTTGGAACAGGACCAGCGTCGGCACTCCGCGCACACCGTATTGCTGGAACAGCGGCATGGCTTGGTCCTGCGCCGCAATCTTGACGAACTTGACCTCGCCTTTGTGAGTCTCGGCGGCGATCTCGAAATGCGGGTTAAGCTGCAAACAGTGCGGGCAGGTGGGGGACCAGAATTCCACCACGACAGGCGTATTCTCTTCCAGGACTTCCCGATCGAAATTACCGGCGTCCAACTCCAGCGGTTTAGCCATTGCCTCGCCTCCCAAACGCTAAGATGATGGGCCCTGTGACGGCCTGCCACTGAAACTGACCCCAACGGCCAGGGTCTTTGGCATGCCTGTGCATATAGCCGTACCCGTTTCGACAATCATGAAGACTAGCGATTTGTCAGATGACCGCAACAAGGAAACGCCGCGATTGTGGGAAGCACGAATTCCGCCTCCACGTTAACGGCCCGCGCGATTCACTATCCGCCTGGTTCCGCGCGCAGCGAGGCGCCGTGCTCATGAACCATCCGCGCCAAGGCGGCCTTTGCTCCGGTCCCGGATCACCAGGCTGCACGCAGCCTGGTGGCAGCGCGACATGTCAAACAGGTACTCGTAGCCCAAAGGTTCCAGCACCCGCCGGTAGAGCACATCGCAGTGGCCGCAGTAGTCGTGGTAAGGCTCGAGGTGCCGACATTCCAGCAGCCTGCTTTTCGAGGGACAGCGGTGCATGGTGATGCGAAATTCGCCGGCCTCCTCATCCAGTTCCATAGTGAAATCAGCCGCTTCTTCGTTGAGGGTGTGGCGCCAATAGAGCCAGCAGCCGCGAATGCCGTGCTCCTGTACCAAGCGCTTAAGGTTCCCGAGGAAGTGGTCAGACAGGTAATGCCAGAAATCGAGCACTGCCTGCGGGCCGCCGCGGGCCTCCAAGTACCTGAACAGCTCGCTGTAAGCAGGAATGAAGTCGGTGCAGGGAATCACGCCGCTCTCCTGTAGAAGCGCACCCGACTGCGGCCAGTGCACTGGTCGTATTCGAGCACCTGGACCGCGAACGGCGTGCCTTCACACAGAGCCTCATACACGGTCCGGCTGGTTTCCGAGAATAAGCGCGCCACCTGGTAGCCGCGCTGGCGCATGTGCATCACCGCCGGGCAGGCGGCGACCTCTAGCAGCAGTTCGTCCTGCAAGCAGGTGATCCGGATGGCGCCGCCTTCGGCCTGGTACACGCGCTGCACGTGCTCCTTCATGGCGACCAGCCCCTGCTCGCGCAGGGCAGCGGTCAGCGGCGCATAGTAGGCAGCGGCAAACCGGCGCAGGTAGTCGCGCACGGCGTGCTCCCCGTAGCGCTCGTGCAGGTGCTCGATGCCCGCGCTCAGGGCGCCGTGGAAATCCTTGTGTGGGCACACATTGTCGGCGGCGGTGCGCCGCATCACCTGCTTGGCCATTTTTCGAACCTGTCATCCTGAGCGCAGCGCTGAGCATGAGCGAGGCGCGAAGTCGAAGGATCTTGCCCTCGCTCGAGCGCAGGGAACACCGACATCACGCTTGACCATGCGCTTGATGCCGGTTAAACGCCGGTCGCTGAGCGAGTATTCGAAATCGCGCCCGACGTGCCCGCGCACGGTCGGGTCAGCGCCCTGCATCGCCGCCCTGACGCCTTGCTTCTGCCGGCGCCCGGTTCGCGTGACTGGATGATCAGCGGCTGCGGAAGTGGTCAATGGTCTTCTTCAGCGCCTGCGCGTTGGCCCGGGCGATGCCCATGTCTCCGTAGTTATTTTGGAACAGCATCAGCTTGGGCTGGATCTCCTCGGCCACGAGGCACAGGCCCGGCTCGAAATGCACCTGGCCCTTGTAGAGCGGGCAGTGAGTCGGGCAGCCCTTGCCGTAGAACTGATCGTTCTGCAATGCCGGCTCCAGGTAAACCACGCTCCAGGCGGCGTAGAAGGGCTCGCCGCCGAACTCCTTATGCTTCGCCCGAAACTCGCGCCAGGAAGCGCCGACCGCCGCCTCACCTTCATACCTCACCGCGTAGGTCCAGCACGCGCTGACATAACCCGCCGGCACGCGCTGCGGGATCATCCAGTCGCAGTCGGCGACTACCTCGTCATAGAGCCTGGCGATGGCCTGGCGCCGGGCGACGAAATCATCGAGCTTCTCGATCTGCGCGAGGCCCAGCGCGGCGGCAACCTCGGGCATGCGGTAGTTCCAACCAAAGGTCTCGTGACGCTTGTAATCAGGGTCCTGGAGAGCATCGCGGGAGCGCCGCACGCGGCCCTCCTCCGCCCGCAGGGCCTTGTATCCGAGGCAGCAGAACTTGCGCACGCGCTCGGCGAGTTCCTCGCTGTCGGTAATGACGATGCCGCCGTCGCCGGTGGTCATGTGCTTGGAGTTCTCGAAACTGAAGCTGCCCATGTGGCCGATGACGCCGGAGATGCGGCCGTCAATCGTTCCCAGGAAGCACTGTGCGCAGTCCTCGATGACGTAGAGATTGTGCTTCTCGGCCAGCTTCATCAGCGCCGGGGTGTCGGCGGGCAGGCCGCAGAGAGAGACGGGGATGATGGCCCTGGTGCGGGGAGTGATTTTGCGCGCCACGTCCGCCGCGTCAATGTTGAAGGTCGCCGGGTCTATATCGGCAAAAACCGGAACCGCATTCTGGTGGAGCACGACCGAGGCGGTGGAGATCACCGTCAGGGCGGGCACGATCACCTCGTCCCCCGGCCCGACCCCGGCCGCCGCCAGGCAACTGTGCATGGTCGAGGTGCCCGAGTTGTGCGTAATAGCATAGCGCACGCCAAACTTCTCGGCGAAGGCCCTCTCGAGCCGCTGATTCATGTTGCCTGAGGTGGATGACCCAAAGCCAGAATCGAGCACCTCCCTCACGTACTCCAACTCCTTGTCCCCAAACCGCCATGATTTAGCAGACTTGGCAGTCGCCATGGTGACGTCCTTTCGCTTGACTGTCGCTCATGACTTCGCGTCTTCGGCCGCCGACGCCCCCTGGCAACGCGCCGACCCTGATCCGCATCCTTGGCATACGAGATCTCGCTCCACGGGCGCGGCTCGTCGGCTGCTCGAGAAGGTCGGTGTCAGCCGTGCGGCAGCATCACCGCCTTGACGATAGGCTGGCTGCCGTCAATGATCGCCTGCATCGTGGCCTTGGCTTGGGCGAAGCCGAAGGTGTGGGTCACCAGCGCCCTCGCGTCCACCACGCCGTCGCGCAGCAGCCGGATGGAGACCGGGAAGTTGATGGCCGGCTCGGCAAAAGTCGGCCGCAGCGTAATCTTGCGGAAGATCAGGTCATTAACGTCAACGGTGATCATGTTCTTGCCGCCGAAGTGCAACCCGAAAAACGTGATGATGCCCCCAAAGCGAATTACCTTCAAGGCATCATCCAGGCTCTGCGGGGGCGCGCTGACGATAACCCGGTCCACCCCGTCGGGAAACTTGCACTTGATCTCATCCTCGAGGCTTTGCCTGCCGGTCTCGATCACCAGGTCGCAGCCGAACCGCCGCGCAACCTCCAGCCGCGCCTGCTCTCGTGGGTTGTCGGCGGGCAGACCAGTGATGGCCACGAAGCCAGCGCCCTGCACCCTCGCCAGCCGCGCGGCCATTAGCCCCAGCGGCCCCGGCCCCAGCACCACCACGCTCCCGCCCAGCGGAATCTCGGCATTCAGCACCGAGGTCAGCGACACCGCCAGCGGTTCGGTGAGGCAAGCCGAGACGTAATCCAGTCCCTCGAACTTGTCCAGGCAATTATAGCGCACCGACATGTATTCGCTCATGCCGGGCTGCCCCTCCATGTTGTACATCTTGCGGCACAACTGGGGCTGGCCGCTCTTGCAGTCGCGGCAGATGCCGCACATGGAGCAGTCCTCGACGATCACTTGGTCGCCGGGCTTGACGCTGGTGACGTTCTTGCCCACCTCCATTACTTCGGCGGCGATCTCATGCCCCAGTGGCATGTAATCCTCGTCCCAGTCGCGCACGAAGTTGATGTCGGTGCCACACACCCCGCAGGCGTACACCTTGACAATCACGTGATCTTCATCTGGCGCGCCGACATCTAAGCGCCGCTCCTGGATATCCAGGTATTTCCTGCCAAAGAGCCCCTTGCTCTGCATGTCTGCTGCTCCCTCGCCTGCAAAGGCAACGAGACCGTGGCTACCCGCCGCCGTAGAGCTTGCCGTCGGCGCCCGGGTAGATCTCGTCATCAGCGTGCGCCAGCGCCTGGTCCAGGTTGGCGAAGACCTTGCGGAATGCGGCTACGATCTTGTCCATCAGCTCGCGGCCATTCGGCGCATGGATGCCGTGCACGATGGTGTAGGTGTCGCACAGCGCCTGGGCCACCGGGAACTGATCGGGGTCATAGTCGTACTTCACGCCCTTGGCCTCGTTGATGGCCCAGGGGTAACGCGAGCCGCCGTAGCCCAACTTGGTCTGGAACAGGTCTTGCGCCGGCACCGGTATCGTCTGCCACTGGCCGACGAGCACGCCCTCCTTGTAGAGCGCCTTCTCGACCGCGATCCTGAAGCGCCTCGGCGCGCAATCCGCGCCCGCGGCTCGCGCGTCGAAACGCACGTTGTACATGAAATAGACGTGCTTGCACTCGGGCGGGCAATAGGGGGGAATGACACCAGGGATCTGCCCCAGCTCGCGGGTCAAGTAGTCGGCATTCGCGATGCGCGTCTCGTTGCGCTCGTCAAGGTGCATAAGCTGGGCGCGGGCAAGGGCCGCCGGCAGCTCCTGGTTGCGGTACATGTAGCCCAGAATGGAGGCATTGTATTTGCGCCGGTGGCTGACCTCGTCAATCTCGTCCCCGAAGCAGCGGATGAGCATGCCCTTTTTCAACAGGTCCTCGTCATCGGTGGTGAAGAGGCCGCCTTCGCCGCCGCAGAGGTTCTTGAAGTTATTGAGGCTGAAGGTGCCGATGTGACCGATGGAGCCTACCTTCTTGCCCTTGTAGGTCGCGCCATGCGCCTGGCAGGCGTCCTCGATGACGAAGAGATTGCGCTTGCGCGCCACGGCCATGATGGCGTCCATGTCCGCGGCCAGGCCCTGGATATGCACCGGAATGACTGCCTTGGTGCGCTCGTTGATCGCCGCCTCAAGCTTACCGGCGTCCATGCAATAAGTGCGGGGATCAATGTCCACGAAGACCGGGATCGCGTTCTGATGCAGGGCACATGACGCGGAGGCGAGGAAGGTGAAGGCGGAGGTGATGACCTCATCGCCCGGCCCCACCCCGCCCGCAGCCAGCGCCATGTGCAGCGCCGCGGTGCCGCTGCACGTGGTGAGGCAGTGCTTGGTGCCAACGTAGGTCGCCCATTCCTTCTCCAGCGCGCTCACCTGGGGCGCGGTTCCGCCGGCCAGGACGCCGCTGTCAAGCACAGCGTTAATAAGCCGGCGGTCATCGTTCGTGATCACCGGCCAGTCCCGGTAGTCGCCGCGCGTGAGGATCGGCGTACCCCCGGCGATCGCTAGTCGTTCTCCCATAGCGCTACTCTCCTGAAAGCGCTCGCACTTTGCCCAGCAAGGCCAGGCTTTGCCTAACCACCATTTCCTCCGCCGACCCCTCCGCGCGCCGGACCTCCTCCGCGTAACCGCCCTCCGCAATCGCCTTGCGCGTGGGCACATAGCCGATCTGGCCATTGGCCAACCCCATGATGTAGGTGCGCCGGAACGGGCTCTGGGCCTTGATCCGCATGCCGATCTCGGTGTACAGCTCACCGGGAAAAGTAATGAAGGCGGCGTCGCCGATGGCGAAGCAAATCTGCTCCACGGGTATTCCCCGGCCCTGGGCCTGTCGCAGCTCGCGCAACAGCACCGCTTTGTAGTCCTCCCCCACCCCGTCGGCCAGGGCTTGCACCGTCCCTCCGGTGCGCCGCAGCACTTCCTGCGCCCAAGCCCATTCCTGGTCGGTGATGATGCGCGCCGGCACGGTGTAGCTCACGGCAGCGGTCCGCAGGGCCGCATTCGGCGTCGGGGTAATAGCGCGGGCGGTTTCCGTCACCGCCCGGGCCAGAGCCGCTCCTGCCCGCTCCATTCCCTCCCAGTCGCGGTGCCGCAGCCCATCTATGTCCACACTGCCCTGGGCGCCGTTGACGAAGATGGCGGTGGCGCGGTGCTCATGCTCCAGCAGCCTCGCCGCCACCCCCGGATAATCCGCGCTCAATAGGTAGTTGTCGCCAGACATCACGTTGGGGTGCCCGGCGTGGTTGAAAAGGAGGCAAATCACCTTCCGCGGGTCTTCTGCCGCTGCCACCTTGAGCACCCCCACCTCGGGGTCCGCCTCACCCAGGGGGTCCACGATATGTTCCGGCGGGTATTCTTCCCAGTTCATCACCACGTGGCCGTCATCGGCCAGCAAGCGCCGGTAGTTACTGATGGTCTCCTCGCGGCCGGAAGCGCAGCCTACCGCCGCGGGCTCCGTGTTGCCTGCGGCCTGGGCCACCAGCGCCGCAAGCTGCTGGCACAACTGCTCAGTGTAGGCGACCTCGGCCGGACTAAAGTAACCGAAAGTTGCCGGTCCGGAGTGTGTGTGCGTGGTGGCGATGATGACGCGCTGCTCCGAAATGCCGGTCTGAGCCGCTACCGCCTGCCGGGCAGCCTGGCTATCGCGGTCACCCAATGCGCAGACCTCGGCGGAGACGATGGCAAGCATCTGGCTCGGATCGGCTAACTCACCCAGCACCAGCGCCCGCGCGAAAAGCGGGTCGTGCACTCCAACCGAGCGATGGCTGCGGATCATGCCATCCATCCATACGCTTTGCGTGGGCGTGATATCGAGCTTGGCGGTTCCGGCTAGCACCGCGGTTGCTCCTGCCAAAGGGAGTTGCTGATTGCCCTACTCCTTCTGCGCCGCCACCAAGTTACCCTATGGGTTCGGTTCGCGCTCAGCGCTGTGATCGTGATGCCAGATGCCCCGCCTACTTCCGATAGATGACCTTGCCGGCGGCGATGGTGCACAACAGCTCCAATTGCCGGGTGAGCACAATCAGGTCGGCGTCTCTGGCCACAGCGATCTCACCCTTGTTGAGACCCAAAAGGCGGGCGGGCGTGGCCGAACAGATCTCGGCGGCGACCGCGAGGTCCTTTCCGAACAGGTTAAGGACGTTGCGGAAGCTGTCAATCGGCGACAACGCGCTGCCCGCCAGCTCCATGCCCCGGTGAGGAAGGCGCACGCCGTCATTGGCCCCGCTGACCACGATCTCTCCCCACTTGGGCGTGGCGTACCGCCCTGGGGGCAGGCCAGCGCCATAGTTGCTATCGGTGACAAAGGCGACGCGCTGCGGCGTCTTGCAGCGCAGCGCGATCTCCACCAGCAGCGGATGAACGTGCGTCCCATCGCCGATAATCTCACAGACTACGCGGTCTTCAACCAGGAGATAATCGGTGAGGCCGGCGGGATATACCCCTGGATCCGGGTCGGTCAGGTCGGGCAAGACAAAGGTGTCGAACATGTGGGTGACCAGCCGGGCGCCGGCCTCCACCGCGGCGCGGGCTTGCTCGATGGTGCACGTGGTGTGGGCGATGCTGCACACGATGCCCTGGCCGGAGAGTTGCCGGATTTCCTCCGAGGCGCCAGGCAGCTCAGGGGAGATGTCCCAGATCCTGATATGCCCGCCGCCGGCTTCGAGCAGCGCCCGTGTGGTATCTGGCGTGATGGGCGCCAAATCGTCGTTGACCCCGGCCCCGGTGGCAGCAAGATAGGGCGACTCCAGGCGGAAGCCGCCTACCTGAGGCACGGCGCCCAGCTCGGCTGTCTCGCGGCGGTGGCGCTCCATCAACTGCGCCGTCACTCTCGCAGGGCCGAAAAAGGTCGGGAAGAAGGTGGTCGCGCCGCGCTCGGCCTCCAGGCGAGCGAACTCATGGAGCGTGCTGTCCTCCAGCGATGCGCGGCAGATACCATGCAGGTGCAGGTCTATCAGGCCTGGCAGCACGTAGGCACTGGTCGCGTCAAACTGCTGCTCGGCCCGCAGGTCGCGGCCAATCTCGCTGATCTTGCCGCCGTCCAACAGCACGTCAAGCGTATGCAATTGCCCATCAGGCAAGAGCACCCTGCCATTCTTTATCACCAGTCGGCTGTTCAATTTCTACCTCGACTCCGGCTCGCACCACTTGGTGGGCATCACCAGTGTTTCCGGCAGCTCGGGGACCATCTCAGCAATCGCTTGCATCAGCGCCGGCTCCAGCGGCCCCTGGGCAAAGAGGCCGAGGTTCTGGCGCATCTGCTCCACGGATTCCACTCCCACCAGGGCGCAGGTCAGCCCCTCGAGGCCGAGCACATAGCGCACGGCGAGCTCTGCCAGGCTCATCCCGGCCCCCCGCGCCAGTGCTTCAAGATCGCGGCGAACCGGGGCTATCGCTCGCAGATGAGAGGGGATCTCGCGCTCCGGCATCAGCAGCAGCCCCTGCAAGTAAACGCTGCGCACGAAAACGGCTACTCCACCGCGCTGCGCTTCGGCGAGGATTCCCTGTCGGACGAACCGGTGATCCACCAGGTTTGCGGGGATCTGAAGGGCCTGCGCCAACCCGGAGCCAATGATCTCGCGCGCAGCCTCAGGAGTCATCACCGATGCCCCGATGTGGCGAACCAATCCCTTGTCCTTGAGCCGCAGCAAGCATTCGGCATGTCGGAAATCCTGCTCGCGGTGAAAGAGGCAGATCGGAAGCGCTTCCAGGCCGAGCGCCCGCAGCGAGCCAACGACGGAGGCCTCGATCATGCGGGCTGCCGTTCGCACGGACAGCGCAGCATCCCCGAGGTGGCGAACCTTGGTCGCCACCACCACCTTGTCGGCGATGCCCAGCTCCGCCAGCGCGCGGCCAAGCACCTTTTCACTGGCGCCATAGGCCGCTGCCGTGTCGAAGCACGTCACGCCGCCAGAGTAGGCGCACGCGAGAATATCTCGCGCCTGCTCATAAGACGGCTGGCCGGTCTTGTTGGCGATGCCGTACGCCATCCCCAACTGCACCGTGCCCAACATCAACCGCGACAGCGTCAGGTCGCCCAGGCGCGGGACCTTCATCATCTCCTACTTCGCGGTATATCCGCCGTCCACGGGGAGGTTGACGCCGGTGATGTAAACCGAGGCGTCGGAGGCGAGGAAAACGATGATGCCCATAAGGTCGCTGTCATTGGCGAGCCGCCCCAGGAAAGTCCGCTCACTGTATTGGCGCACGAAGGCTTCGGGCATTTTCTCGGTCCACAAGCCGCCCGGGCTGACGCAGTTGCACCGCACCCCATGCGCGCCATAATAGCTGGCGATGAAGCGGGTGAAGTTTATCATCCCGCCCTTGTGAAAGAAGTAGTCAGGATACCAGCCGCTCATCTGCGTGCCGCGATAGATAGTGGGGTCGGGTGCGATGATGCCGTGGATGGAGCCGATGTTGATGATGGAGCCGCTTTCTTGCTCTGCCATTACATCGCCAAAGGCGCGGGTGATTATGAATAGGCCGGTGGCGTTGACGCACATGCTCTCGGCGAATGTCGCGGCGTCGTCCTGGTAGGCTTTCTTCATCGGCCGGATGACGGCGTTGTTGACCAGCACGTCAATGCGGCCGCTGCGGCGCATGATCTCATCCCGCAGCGCCAGGATGGAGCCCTCCTGCGCCTGATCGTATTGCAGGGCGGTGACCTCCAAGCCAGTCGCGCGATGGTCAGCCGCCAGCTTCTCAAGCGCCTCCAGGTTGCGCGAGGCGACATAGGTCTGGGCCTCGGCCTGGGCCAGCGCCGCAACGATTTGCCGCCCGTAGAGCCCCGCTCCGCCGGTCACCAAGGCGACTTTCCCACGCAGCGAAAAACGCTCCAGGATGCCCACTCTCTCGCTCCTTATCCTCCAATTCGCTTGTACACGAATAGCGCCGAGCCTGGCTGCTCGCTGATCTCGATGGTGATGCCGCTTGCCGCGAGTTCGCGCCCGCAGCACTGCATCGGCGCGCCGCCGTCGAGCGACCGCACATCGTATTCCGCCTCCGCGTCGAGACCGCGCAGCACCGCCTGCATGCGGGTGAACGGGCTGCGCTCACGGCGCAGCGCCAGCACCATCCCCTCGCCGAGGTCCGGCCGGTCGAACTGCGAGGCCGACCATGCATCATCGGCCAGGCTGAACGACAGCAAGGGGTAGAAGTCGCCGTGGAAATACGGCCGCAGCGCGCGCTGCTCCGCCACCCTCTGCCGCAGCCAATCGGGCGGGAACGATGGCGGAGGGTCGCGCTCGAACGTGTTCGTGGTCAAGACCATCCCCGGGCCCAGGGCGCTGCGGAAAGCGTACATACTCGCGCGGTCGCAGCAGCCGGTGCTCAACGGCACCCACGGCGCCAACCCCTGCGTCTGCCCCTGCATGGCAGTCGCCGCGAAGCCCGGCCAGCACTGCACATCACTGCGCCACAGCGGAATGCTGCGCGAGATCGTCTCCAGATCAATGCGCCGCCCGCCGCTCGAGCAATTGTCAATCACGAGGCCGGGATGGCGCGCCAGCAGCTCGTCCCACATCGCGTACAACCCTTCGATGTGCCGAATCTCGCTCATCCCCGCGCGGTCATCAGCGTCCGCCGCCTGCCAGAACGGCAATGGGTTCATGTTGAAATCCTGACGGTAGATGGTGACGCCACTGTCCGCGATGATCGAGGAGATGAGGTCAGTCAGGGCGCGCCGCGCCTGGGGCAAGCCGAGGTTGAACAGGTAGTTGTCGCCGATCGGCCCCAGCAGCCACTCCGGATGCTCGCGGGTGAAGTGAGTGCCCTTGAACGCCCGCTCCGGCTCCATCCACAGCACGAACCCGAACCCCATCTCCCGTAGTGCGCGGCCGATGGGTGCCAGGCCCTCGGGGTAGGCGTTCTTGTTCGGCCACCAATCGCCGACGCGCTGCGCCCAGGCGCTGTTGAAGACGGTGGAATCCTCCTGCAGCGGCCCGTCGCCGTACCAGCCCGCGTCAATCCAAAAGGCGTCTATCTCGATTCCGTTGTCCTTGAACCACCGCGCCTTGGCGATCTGCTGCGCCGCCGTGTTCTCACCCCACACCGCGAATGATATGGGCGCGACCAGCGGTTTTCCGCCCGGCCGCGGCGTATGGTGCGCGAGGATTAACTGCCGCAGCATGTTGTGCCCGTGCACGCGGTCGCCTTCCCAGAAGAGAAGCAGAATCTGCGGCGTGCGAATCTCCTCGCCAGGCAGCAGCTTCAGGTGCGTGCGCCGCTGCCCGGCGCGCGCGCGAATCGCGCCCTCCGCGTTGCGCTCGAACTGAGCCTCCCAGCCGCCGGTCCAGCCGATAGCGCCGATGACCCCTGCATCTCCCATCTCCAGGTTGAAGAAGGGCAGCGCGCCCTCCGAGCTGCGCCCGGCGAACGGCGCCACTCGCGCCTCCCCGCCCGGCGGCAGCGGCGTCTCGCGCGGCGCGAAGTCGTCCGGCTTGCAGTCGCTGCCGAGGGCGTGGTGCAGCCTGCATTCCGTCTCGCGCGCGACCGCGAAGGACACCTCCAGCGGCTGGATGTCTGCGATGATCGGCGTGTCGGCGTCGCTGATGTTCCTCAAGTACATGACCCATTCGACGGCCGGGAAGTCAGCGAACGTCGTGATCTCGCACCGAAGCTGCAAGCCGGTCCGTGGATCGGTGAGGATGAGCGTCCAGCATTTCGCGGGCGGTGCGCAGGGGGCCGCAACCCACTCCACCTTCGCCCGGCGCAGGACCGCCATGGCCTCCTCGCCGCCGCAGGTGAACGATACCGGGAAACGACGCTCTTCCGCGGCAGCGATCGGCGACTGGAACGACGACTCAAACCACCGCTGCGCTGTTGACCGCTCTCGCTCAGTTGACTGCCCGTTCATTCTCTGGTTCCCTTGTCGCCTTCCCTCACGCGGCGATGCTCGGCCGCGCGACGCGCGATCATCGGCGGGGCTCGCGCCTCATCTCCTCAGCTTCTCATATTCCGCCGCCAGCTCCTTGCAGTACTCGCTCAAGCCGATCACATCCGCGCCCATGGCGATGAAGCGATAGCCCATGTCAACCACATCGGCGAGGTTGGCCGGAGAGGCAACCGTGCCCGCAATCTTGCCCTTCGCCAGGCAGACCTCTGCAATGCGGCGACGGGTCTCGGTGATCTTGGGATGGTCCCACCGCCCGCGCATCAGCCAGGTTTATCTTGAAGCAACTTGCCACCGCGCCAGCGCGCAAACGGGCCAGTACTCGGCTGGGGCGCATGTTCATCGCTCCCTCCGGTTTTCCGCTAAATGCTACTCGTCAAAAACGGCGCGCAGCGACTAAGAGCCTATCCTGGAATTCACAGCCCAGGGGGATGTCATTCCGAACTTTTCGCCGATGTCATTCTGAGTGGCTAGGCCCCCATTACTTCGGGGCCGCCACGGCGGTCGCGGAGCGACCTAGCCGCGACAGCGAAGAATCTTGGCCCGCTCAGGGTAAACTCCGTGAGGAATCTCGGCTCCCCTGACGGCGAGACTTGCCCGCCGCAGGCGGGTGAACTTCGCTCCGCTCAGCATGACAGTCAACCGTTTTTAGGATAGCCTCTAACTCGAGCCGATCTCGTCCAGCATCACCTCGCGGCCGCCTTCTTCGCGGCTGCGAATGCCGGCGATAACCAGCTTCATCAACTCCTGGGTCTCGCTGAATGGAAATGGCCGCGCTCCGGTGCGCAGATACTCGACAAACGCCGCGAGCTGCGCCTTGAAGGCGTAGAAGGTGTCAGCCATGACGGCGTGCGCCTGACCGCTGGCGCCGCAGAGCTGCAAGATTCCGAAGCCGCCGTACATGTCCGCAGTCGCCACTACCACCACATCCGCGCCGCAGCGGTGCTTGAGATGCACGATATTGCGCTCAAGGCTCCCTGTGTTGCGCGCCGAAATGAACCCGGGCCCCAGGATAGGGTAAACTCCTTCCAGGGCGTGAATGCCGTAGCGCTCCCAACTCTTGGGCGTGGTGATGCTAGCAAACCTGATCTCCCCCAACTCGTGGGTCGAGGCCCGGTAAGGCAGGTACTCCTTGCAGTAACGCATGCAACTGGAGGACATGATGGGCGCCCCCTCGCCGACCCACCTGCTGAATGTCGCCAGGTCCTGCTCGCTGTCCACCAGTGGCTTGTCCACGAATATCGGCAGCCCCGCCTCCACGAACGGCTGGCAGCGGGAGACGTGTTCATGGCCCTTATCGGTGGCGATAATCACCGCGTCAACGTCTCCGATCACGTGTTCCGGGCGCTCGACCACATTGGGGATGAGCGACGCCTTCGCCACCTTCGGGGCGTCGGCCGGGTCATCGGTCCAGATGTGGGTGACGCGGGCGCCCTGGATTTGCAGAGATTCCTTTGGCTCCTTGCCCAGGTAAGCCGGGATGGTGGGGTAAGGGCACTTTGCCATCTCGTCCGGGTCATAGCCGTTGAAAATGGCGCTCCAGGAATACGGGTGCCCGTTCCCCTCAACCATGCCCAGCATGGCGAGGCGAATGTCCCCTGCTGTTCCCGACATGACACACAGCTCCTTACCTCTTGGGCGCAGGGTCGCTGACCCCGCGAAACGCGGCCTCAGGCGAGGCCGCGCCCAATTGCAGCACCGGCGCGTCCGCCTCAATACCTGCCGTATTGCTCCACCAAGTCTCGCATGAGCTCGATGCGTTCCTCCGTCGCCCCAGGCGGCACCTGATCTCCCGCGTTGGCGATCAGACGCGGCCCGAAGGGCTGCAAATCCAGCCACGCCATCACCGCCGACTTGAAGGCCCCAACCTCCGCCCCGGAAAGCCACAGGTCCGGCGACACCCCACCCGAGAGGATGAAGTCCGGGCCGGCTTCTCGACGACACTCGCGCGGCGACAGGTCACCCATGGGCGCTGGTGTCACCGCATCCGCGCAATCGGCCTCCACTTCGCGCATCATGCGCAGCGCGCCGCGCAGCTTGCCATCTATGTGCACGGCAACCGCTTTCCCGGCGCCGTGGAGGCGGCGAATCGCTTCCGCGTAGTACGAACGAGACCATTCGGCAAAGAAGTGCGGCGGCTGGATGTCGCTCGAGAAGTTATCACCCATCAGGATGACCTCGGCGGGCGAGGCGGCGAGCAGGTCAATGAGCCTCAGGTTATTCTCGTTGATCTGGTCAACGACCTCGTGCATCATCTGGGGCCAGTCCCGGACCGCGTACATGACGCGGGAGACGCCCATCCAGTAGTGCAGAAGCTGCCCCATTGCACTGTAGCCGGCAGGCATATAGACCACGCCGTGATCGCCGACAGCATCGGCCCAGGCCTGGTATCGCTCCCAGCGCAGGTGGTACGCGCGGCTGGCGAGTGCGTCCCCGAGCACCCGCAGATCCTTTTCCGTTTCCACGCCCCACGCGCTGATCGCCCACGAGTACGACCGCTCCTCCCACACGCGCTTACGCTCGATGCTGCCGCGCGGCGTGGTCAGACGCCAGGTGATCTCCGGCAGCCCGCCCCGCGACCCCTTGATGACTTCCGCGTCCACTTCATCCCCGTAATCGGCCATGTAGAAAGCGCCGAGGTTCGGCAGGTAGAAACCGACCCCGAGGCGCTTATGGCAGTCAATCAGCGCATACTCCGGCTCCTCGTACGCCCGGCTGAGATCCCACGGCAGTCCGTGCTTATGGTAGAACCAGTGCGAGAGATCCAGCATGAACGGCACGACATCGGGTGTCTGCGCCCGATAAACCGCCAGGATGCGCTCGCGAATGGTCATGCCTTCTCCGCTTGGATGCTAACGACACGCGCTTGCCCGCCGGCTTGGTGGCACACCACAATTTGCCGCGAGCGGCGCCTGGCGGGCGATGGTCCCCGCGGCTTTGTCACGGCTGGACGCGCGCCCACTCGATGTTCGTGTGGTCGGTCTCGAGCCCCGCATAATATACGGCCAGGATATCGCCGTTCGGCAGTGGCGCCGTTGCCGGCAGCCCCACCGAAAACTTGGCCATTTCTGCCCAGGCGTCCTGCATCGAAGCCTTGCGCGTCGTCTGCGCGGGCGCATCCGCCTGATATAGGACCGTTTCCGTCGCTTCCGGCCAGGTTCTACCGCCATCGCTGCTGGCGCGGAGCTTGATCGCCGGAGAACCGCTGCGATCAACATAGACCATGCCGATTCGTCCGTCCGGCAGCGAAACCGGCGGAGCCGGCTGCCCCGGAACCCCGGTATCCCACATCTCGGACCACGTGCGGCCGTTGTCCCCCGACTCCCGCGCGTGGATGTTCAGGTAGGTCGCAAGCTGGTTGTCGTAGGTCCAGAAGAGGTCGAGGAGCATCCCGTCGGCCAGCACACCGGGCCGCTGATCCCAGTAGAAGACGCGGTTCTGCGGGTCGCTGCTCACTACCACGTGTGCGGGCCACGATTCGCCCTCGTCGCGGGAAAACATCATCACCGACGAATGTCGCCAGACGGAGGTATCGTAGTAGTGTTTGTTCAGCTCGAACTGGCACGCCCACTCGCCGTCGGGCAACACCATCACCGGGCCCGTGATGGGAGTGGGAACGTTGAAAGGCGATGTATCCATCAAGACGGGTGGCGACCAGGTGGCGCCGCCGTCCGCCGATCGCGCAAAGAAGATGCGCGTATCGAGCAGCCCCTGCGTTTCCTCGTTGAAGAACGGCAGCGAGGGATCCGAGTGGTCCACCCAGCACAGAGTGGCCAAGACCCGGCTGCCGCCGAGCGGGGTTGGATGCGCAGCGCGGAATAGGCCGGGCCTGCCGTCAACCCGCGGTGGGTCGAAAGGGCGCACCGGCTTGCTCCACGAACGCCCCTCATCATCCGATAAGGTCACCAGCGCGTGCTGCCCGGCGGTGCCGGCTTTGGTGGGCGCAGCGCGAAAGCCGCAGACCCAGCGCCCACCTGGCAAGACCGCGATGCCCGCGAACGCGCAGCTCTGGTGGTCAGTTCCCTTTTCTCCCGCGAATACAGTGCCTCGCCTAACTACTCTCACCGTCTTTCCTTTGCCCGCAGCACGAGTCGCTTCGCTCACAATGACATCGAGCGCGCTTACAACGGCTACTGTCACCCTGAGCGCCAGCGAAGGGTCTCACTTCGTAGGGTTTTGAAACAGCTTCTAGTCGCAACTGGCGCGCGTCGAACGCCTATTGCAGCTTCCGGTACTGCTCCTGGAAGTACCTGCGCAGGGCCTCCTGGGTGAGCTCGGGGACCGGCGACTTAAAGCCTTCGATCATCGCCTGCGCCTTCTCGTGGGCCCGTTCCAACAGCGAGCGTCCGTCTTCCTTTCCGCTCAGATCCAGCAAGTCGCTCTTGAAGAACTCCTCGCTCCTGAGCAGCTTGAGGGTCAGCTCATCGTCCAGAAAATGCCCTCCGGGCCCGGCCTTGCTGATGCTCTCCAGCCCGGCTTGCAGCTCGCGGGCATCAATGCCCCGGCCCAGGAATCTCGCGGCCTCCAGCCAGGCGATTTGAACCAGCATCATCTCCGCCGACATGCCGACCGCGTTATAGCAGGAGCCGATCCCTGCCAGGAGATGGGCGCCAGAACGCTGCGCCGCGAGCATGAAGAGCATGCCCTCCGCCCCATTCTGCTGGTCATAGCGGTAGGTCATCGTGCCGCCGCACTCCGCGCCCACCGGCAGGCCGTAAGCGCACCCCAGTTGCGCCGCCGCGATCTTCCACAGCACCTTGTCCAGTGTGTAGTAGAGGTCGCGCCCGTCGCGCATGTCGGTCACCGAGGGCCCGAAGTGGTACAGGCATGGTGTGCCCGGCCTGACCATCTGCGCCAGGGCCGCCAGCCCCACGACCTCCGCATTGCCCTGAAGCAGGGTGGCGGCCATGCTGTAGGGGGCGGTGGTTCCTGCCATCGAGCAGACAGTCGGGATCACGGGGCATTTGTTGGCGCACGCGCTCAGCAACAGTTCGGCATTGAACTGCGAGATCACCAGCGGTGAGATCACCGCAACCGCGACGCTCATCAGCGTGCTCTGGGGCAGGCCCGTGGCCCGGGCCAGGATTTCTCCGATCTCCATCGACTGCTTATGACTCTCTGCCGTGGTCGCATAGACAAAGATGTGCTTATCGTGGTGGAGCAGGTGCTCCTCGAGCGCGCGCAAGCTCGACGTGGGGCCCTCCACATCGGCTACCGGGAAATCCATGCGGCTGATGCCCACCACCTGGTCGAGGCACTGCGCGATGATGGTGTGGCGCCTGATGTCTTCGAGCCGCGGTCGCCGGGGCCGCTGGGTCTCGTAATCAATAATCCAGGGGTCGGTGACAATCGCCAGGCAGTGCTGGGTCTCACCCCCGATTATCTGCGCCCTGCCATCGAAGCCGGCAACCGTGTACGCGGCCGGCGCCTGGGCCAAGAGCTCGCGAAGCAACGCGGCCGGTATGCGCACCAGCCCGGTCGCCTCGTCCACAATGGCGCCGGCTTGCCTGGCTTGACGCAACAGCCCCTGGTGCTGGACGCGAAGCCCGACGTTCTCCAGCAGGTCTTCGGTCGCCCGCTGCAAGTCCGCGACTTGTCCTTCGCTCAGCCCGGGTATCAGCATCTTATCCGAACCCTGGGACCTACGTAACCAATCGCCGAAAACCGGTATGCGCCACCGGACCTTTGAGCCGGGCTTTGACTTGTTCTGCGGCCAGCGCATCGGCAATCTCGCCGAATACCTCGTCCACCGCCGCGCCGAAAAGCTCAACGATTCCGTCGGTATGCGCCATCGTGGGGTAGATGGAGGCGCCGGCCAGGAAGCCCCGTTCCAGCATTAGCTGCGTGTAAAGGGTGCGCAGTTCCTGCGCCAACTCGTGCTGGAACGAGAAGCTGGCGAAACAGGGGTAACCGTCCTCAACTGACACCGGCAGGCTGTGCTTTTGAGCGTGGCGGCGCCACAGGGCTTGCACCTGGCTGCCGATGCGGGCGACATGGGCCGGCGCATCCACGCGGGCCAGTTTTTCCACGCTGGCGAGCGCCGCCGCCGGGCCGACGCTTTCGGTCCAGTAGGTGCTGCTGATGAATGAGTCGTGAGCGCCCGCCATCGCCTCGCGAGTGCCGATAACCGCGCCAATGGGATGGCCATTGCCGAGGGCCTTGCCCAGAACCGCGAGGTCCGGGTTAACGCCGAACTTGAGGTGCGCGCCGCCGAGATGAAGCCGCCAGCCAATGCTGATCTCGTCAAAGATGAGCAGCGCGCCGGCCCGGTGCGCAGCGTCGCGCACGAATTCCAGGAATCCCGGCTGCGGGTCGAAGTGACGACAGGGCTCCATGATTACCGCCGCGAGGCCTTCACCGTGTTGCTCCAGGATGGCTTGCAGGTCGTCCCGCTGGTCGTACCGGAAAGTCAGCGTGGTGCCTCGCAGCTCGCGCGGCACTCCCAATGGTTGCAGCCCCGGCAGGAGATGACCGCGCAAAGCATCGCTCTCGCCGAGGTTGGCGGCAAGATACCAGTCGTGCCAGCCGTGATAACCGCAGACGGCGATGAGCGAGCGGTCGGTCGTCGCCCTGGCGATTCGCACCGCGACCATGCACGCCTCGCCGCCCGAGCGCGAGAATCGCACCTGCTGCGCCCACGGATGAATCTCGCACAGCCGGTCTGCGAGCTCGACCTCCTCCGGCGGGTTGAGCGTTGACATGCTGCCCAGGTTGATGCGCCGCCGCACCGCCCGCGTCACATCAGGGTCGCGAAAGCCGAGCAGGCACGCGCCGATGCCATTGGTGGACATGTCGTAGTAATGCCGGCCATCCAGGTCCCAGGTCTCACAACCGCGCGCCTCCCGAAAGTAAGCCGGCCACTGGTCGGGGGCCATCATCTCCGGGCGCTTGCTGAGGAGCTGTGTGCCGCCCGGCATCCGCTGCTTGGCATGATGGTACAGGCTCTGAGTGGCGGCGCGCGATTGCCGCTTCAGCCCTGCCAGGCGCAGCGCATTGTCGGCGAAGATGTCCTGGAGGTCCTCCGGGCTGAGCCCGAAGTCATCCGCCGCCTCCCTGATGGCCCGCAGCGACTCCAGACCCACCAGCGTCGGGTGACAGGCCGGACTCAGCTTGTCCCATGCCACCGTGTCAGGTTGCAGCCAGGCGAACCCATCACCCAACGTCACGCAGCGGCCGCGGATCTCGGAAACCGGGAAGTCGCTGCCCCACAGGAGCTTGCGCGGCCCGAACTCGCTCAAGATGGCCTTAATGGCGGCGGACTCGCAGACCCCAGAGGTGTCAAACCAGACGTTCTCCAGGCCCCGCAGGGCCGGGAGGCCTTTGACCGTGTTGGGAGCGTGAAAACCCCGGGCCGCGTGCGCCAGCAGAACTCGCGCATTGGGGTACTTCGAGCAGCGCTCCCGGAGCTGGCGCTCATTATCAGGATCGGCCAGAGCCGCCGCCTTCACCAGGTGCAGAAGGATAATCAGGCCATGGGCGCTTGCGACCTCCCAGGCCCATTCCGGCAGATAGCTGCTCAGCGGCGCCTCAAAAGTGGGCGTCTCCTTGGAGTAAGTGTGGTAGGGCTTGAGGCCCCCTAGACGCGGGTGATCCAGGTATGCGGCGACCGTGTCAGGCAAGCAGTCGGGAGTGATCACGACGAATGCTTTGCTTTGAGACACCGTCTCGCACTGCCGGAGCACAAAGGAGTTCTCGCTCGCTATGAATGACGGATCAACCGGCGGGTTGCCAACCAAGAAAGCCCCGACCAGGCGCGACTTCCCCACCTGTCGTTCGATATGCTGGCGCCAGACATCGGCCGTTACCGCCTGCGGCCCGTCCGCGAACAAGCCAGGCTTGGGTTCCTTCAAGCTGGCAACCCGGTAGAGATGGGCATGAGCATCGAAAACCCGGTCCGGGATGAACGAGTCCAGTTCCTCTGCGAGTTTGGCATCAAGATCGCAATAGGCCCAGTTGCCGGGCATACGGGGTTCTTGTCTTGCCGTCATCTGCGCCCTCTCCCAACCCTGTATCCACAAATCGCAATGAGGTGCGGCAGAGGTTCTTGTTCCCCAATGGGGCCAACTCCTGCCTAAGGGGGTTTGCTGGGTGTGTTCGCGGAGAGTGGGGATGCGCCCGTGACGTAGGGGCCGGGCTCGCGCCGTCGCCATAGCGGCTTTGGCGCGTCGGCGACCGCC
>Ga0315296_10000784_pt1 | contig 28551 bp, 23 predicted proteins | sample YL17G14_18_MG_FD_203921 | JGI IMG/M metagenome (GOLD analysis project Ga0315296, IMG submission 203921) | Sediment microbial communities from Yellowstone Lake, YNP, Wyoming, USA - YL17G14_18 | ecosystem: Environmental > Aquatic > Freshwater > Lake > Sediment | place: USA: Wyoming | collected... | reverse complement strand
TGCACCTGAACGCGACATCACCGGACAAGACCTTAACGCCTGAACCCTCGGCCTCCAGAGCGCCTCTGCCAGAATATATTTTCCACGGATCGTAGCCAAGCATGGCAAGAGTAGCAGTATCACTTCCTGGAGGAATCCCGGGTGCGATCGGATCCATTATGCCGCAGACTCCGTTCTTTGTTATTTGATCCAAGTTCGGTTTGGTAGCAGCTTCAAGCGGTGTCTTCAACCCTAACTCCTTTATCGGTCTGTCAGCCATGCCATCTGCAACAACCAGAATCGTCTTGTAACTCAATTCGCACCCGTCCTCAGTAGACAAGAACTCACTAAGGCCTTAGGTTGGTTAAGTTAAAACATTTGCGTACGCTCAGATCATAGAGATGTTACTAGTGATTTAGTGGACGCACTAGTGAGTTGACTTGTTTTAGAACATCATGCAGAAATCGAACTCGAGAACAGTGTTTTGGTCTCTTATTTATGGATAATCGAGTGACGAAAGGCTAATAAAAGCTACTACTGCAAATACCGTACCGCAGAGGATTACAGAATGAAATCGAAGATACTTTTTGCAGATCGAAGACCTATGTCAGAAGAGTCGATGAAAATCTTGAATAACGCAGGGCAGGTTGTCTGGGCCGAAGGAGACAAAGAATCGGAACTGATTGAAGATGTTAAAGATGCGGAGATTGTGATCACAGGTTCTCGCTTGATAACCCGAAACGTGATTTCTGCGGGCAGGAAGTTGAAAGGCGTAATTGCTTACGGAGTGGGTTTTGACCATATCGATGTTGCGGCAGCAACTGAAAAAGGTGTTTACGTAGTCAACACGCCCGGCGTAAACGCGGTGACCGTTGCAGAGTTTGCCTTTGGCCTGATGTTAAGCTTGGGTAGGAAGATTCTGCAATTGAACGCAAGCGTGAAGGCTGGGAAATGGGTGCGCTGGGAACTCATTGGAAAAGAACTCTGGGGCAAAACTCTAGGCTTGGTTGGGCTCGGACGAGTGGGAACTTACCTCGCGACCATTGGAAAAGGATTTGCCATGAAACTGTTGGTTTATGATCCATACGTTACAAAGGAAAGAGTAATAGAAATCGGCGGCGAACCCGTTACATTTGAAGCAGTCTTACGCCAATCAGATTATGTGGTAGTCTGCTGCCTATTGACCGATGAAACAAAAGGGTTGATCGGTGAAAAAGCAATAGATATGATGAAACCAACCGCATATCTGGTCAATGTTGCGCGTGGACCGATAGTTGATGAACGCGCATTGATCAAGGCACTTCAAGAAAAGAGAATAACTGGAGCTGGACTCGACGTTTTTGAAAAAGAACCACCAGCCACAGATAATCCTTTACTGAAATTTGAAAATGTGGTAGCCTCTTCACACATGGCGGGATTGTCAGTAGAATCGACCGAAAGAATTCAACTTGTCGCAGCTGAAGAAGCGGCAAGAATACTCAGGGGAGAAGAGCCGAAATATCTGGTGAACAAAGAACTTTCTCACACGAAACGTTAGCCGGTTCGTGGCAGAATAGTCACAGCTCCCGACCTTTCTGAACACATCAAGATGAATCATAAAAGACCTATTAGCAACACTTAAAACTGTTTCCCGATTAGAGAGAAAGCGTTTGAGTGAGGAAGATAGAATTGAAAAAGGTAATTGCTGACAGAATCCGGGCAGTTCAGCCGTTCCTAGGAAGAATGATGTTTGAGAAAGCCAAAGCGTTGGAAGCCAAAGGAGAAAAGCTGATCCATTTCGAACTTGGCGAACCTGACTTTGACACCCCAGTCAATATCAAAGAAGCAGCCAAAAAGGCCCTTGATGAAGGAGCAACACATTACACCACAAACGCTGGACTCATCGAGCTTAGACAAGCGATCGCAGAAAAATTAAAGAAAGACAACAAGATCGAGATAGATCCTGCCTCGCAGATATGCGTAACTGTCGGATCGCAAGAGGCAGCTTTCCTCGCGATAATGTGCACGATAGAGCCAGGAGACGAGGTTCTGATACCCGAACCTGGCTACTACACTTACCGAAACTGCGTTCAGATGGCGGGCGGAACCCCGATTTCGGTCCCCTTGAAGGAGGAAGACGACTTCAGACTGGGCCCCGAGGATTTGGAAGAAAAGTTGACTTCCAGGAGCAAGATGGTCGTAGTGAACTCACCATGCAATCCGACGGGATCAGTGATGACCAAAGACGATCTTCTAGCTATCGACGAGCTAGCTGCAGAGCGTGATTTCTTGATACTTTCAGATGAAATATACGAGAAGATAATTTACGATGGCGAAAAACATTACAGCGTTGCGGCGCTTTCTCAAAAACCAGATCGGATAATTACGCTGAATGGTTTTTCAAAAGCCTACGCCATGACAGGATGGCGCATCGGCTATCTCATAGCTAGCAAAGAAATCGTCTCTCAAAGCGTCAAGTTGCAACAGAGCGCCGTGGCTTCTGCCACAACCTTTGCCCAGAGAGGAGCTATTGAAGCCCTGAAAGGTCCACAAGAGTCCATACGGGAGATGGCGAGAGAATTTGCAAGGAGAAGAGAGGTGGTCCTTGAGGGAATAGACAAAGTGAAGGGATTCTCCGTAGTCAAGCCTAAAGGAGCATTCTATGCCTTTGTAAACATAAGAAAACTCGGAAAAACGTCACAGGAACTCTCCGAGTACCTCTTGAACGAGGCAAAAGTCGTTACTACTTCTGGAGCAGCTTTTGGTGCAGGTGGCGAAGGATATCTGCGAATGTCCTACGCAACGTCCATTGAAAACATCAAGCATGGACTGGAAAACATTAGAAAAGCTGTTGATAGACTCTAGAACCCGGTCAAAGACAGGGCCTACCTCCCAGTTTTCTACGCTTCGAATTGCATTCCCATTCGGAAGGATTTAAAAGAAACGAACCAAGAGCTAAGATTGACGAGGAGTGTCCTGAATGAAAGAGATAATATTCCATGGACGAGGAGGACAGGGTGCAGTTGCAGGTGCGGACATTTTGGCCGATGCTGCAATGAGGGATGGAAAGTATTCTCAATCATTCCCCACATTTGGACCTGAAAGAAGGGGTGCACCTGTGATGGCTTTCACGAGGATCGATGACAAGCCAATACGAGTTCGATGTCAAATCTACGAACCCGACTACGTCATAGTCCTGGATTCTACGATAAGCAAAACTCAGAACTTAACCGCTGGTCTGAAGCCAGACGGTTCGGTTATCATAAACACGTCTTCGACTGCCGAGAAAGTGCGAGAGGAGAAAATCGTTACTCAAGGCAAAATATATCCCATAGACGCAACATCAATTGCGATGAACATCATCGGGAGTCCCATACTAAACACAGTCATCCTAGGGGCTTTTTCAGCCGCAACTGGCGAGGTCAAGTTGAAATCTCTATTTGAGGCAGTAGAGAATCGTTTCTCAAAGGTTGTCGCCGAAAAGAACAACAAGGCGATGGAAGAAGCCTACAATGTTGTGAAAGGAAGGAAAGACTGACAATGTCTAAACCATATTGGACGAAAGAGAATTTTCCCATTACACCCAACATTCGGAATCCTGCAGGTTCTTTGGCCTTTAAATGTGGCCAGTGGAGAAGCGTGAGACCAGTATTAGATGAGAAGAAATGTACGAAATGTGGCATTTGCGTGCTCCATTGTCCCGACGATGCCATCGCGAAAAACGAAAAAGGTGAAATTGAAATAAACTACGACTACTGCAAAGGTTGCGGAATATGTGAAAACGAATGCCCAGCCAAAGCTTTGAAAATGATAATCGAGGTAGCAGAAAAATGAACACCCGGAAGTTAATGTCTGGAAACCGAGCAATAGCCGAAGCCGTTAAACTTTCAGAAGTCAACGTTGTAAGCGCTTATCCGATAACGCCACAGACTTCTATCGTGGAATACCTTTCAGAATTCATTGCGCGTGGAGAACTCGCTGCTGAATTTGTTCAGGCAGAAAGTGAATTCGGAGCTATGAGCGCCTGCATCGGAGCCTCATCCGTTGGCGCGCGAGTGTTCACTGCAACGTGCTCGCAAGGACTTGCGTTGATGCATGAATTGAATTACGTTGCCGCGGGACTCAGACTTCCAATAGTCATGGCAGTCACGAACCGTCAACTATCTCAGCCATTGGGTATGTGGTGTGATCACAGCGACGCGATGGGTGAAAGAGATTCAGGTTGGATGCAAATATATGTTGAAAGTTGTCAAGAGGCTTTTGACACAGTCATTCAGGCCTTCAAACTTGCTGAGACCAAAGAAGTTCTGCTTCCAATAATGGTGTGTTTGGATGGCTTCATTTTGTCACACACTTCGGAGCCCGTCGAAATTCCAGAGCAAAAAGAGATCCGTGACTTCTTGCCGGCATACAAGCCTGATGCTGACTACCACACGCTTCTAGACGTGAAGAAACCGTTAGCTGCGGGCGGAGGCTGTCCGCCGGCTTTCACTATGGAGTTTGACTACAAGAAATATGAGGCTCAAGAGAAAGGAAGGGAACTGCTGAGAAAAATCGATGAAGAATTCGGTGATGCCTTCGGTAGAAGGTACGGATTAGTGGAGGCTTACAAGTGTGATGATGCTGATGCGATCTTGGTGGCAATGGGCACGATAGTCGGCACAGCCAAAGACGTAGCTGATAAGTTGAGGAGCGAAAAAGGCTGGCGCGTGGGCGTTCTCAAGCTAAGATCCTACAGACCGTTTCCCAAAGAAGAGGTGCTTAAGGCTGCATTCGGCTCAAAAGCCGTGGCGGTCGTGAGCAGAGCCATTTCCTACGGTTTGGGTGCTCCCGTTTTTTCGGATGTCGCCACCGCGATGTCCAATGTACCAGAGAAACCTGTTCTGCTCAATTTCATTGCTGGGATGGGAGGCAGAGACGTTGACAAGAAAGGTCTAGCAGCAGTCTTTGAAAAGACCATCAAAGCCGCGGAAACGGGGAAAATTGAAAATGAAGTCGAGTGGGTCGGGTTGAACAAGAATTTGGTTGGAGGTTAAATCTTGAAATCTACTTGTGGAGACAAGGTGCTAGTTTCAGGACACAGAGCATGCCCAGGATGCGGTGCAATACTTGCGCTGAAGCACGCATTGAATGCACTTGGAAAGAACATAATAGTGCATGTGGCAACGAGTTGCATGGAAGTGTCAATAATGGGAGGCGGCGTGTTCCCGAAAGGGGAATATCCGCTCACATGTCCTTCTTTGCACACAGCCTTTGAGACCGGCGGAGCCGTCGTTTCAGGAATGGACGCAGGATTAAAAGCTCTGGGAAAGAGGGAGGGAGTAACTCTTGTTGCCATTGCCGGTGACGGTGGCACGGCAGACATCGGTATTCAGACTCTTTCTGGAGCCGCTGAACGTGGACACGACTTCATTTACATCTGCTACGACAATGAAGCGTACATGAACACTGGAAATCAGAGGAGCGGAACGACAATGCCTTTCGCAGCGACCACGACTACCCCGGTTGGCCAGAAAAAGAGGGGTGAGCAACACATCCAAGGAAGATTGAGAAAGGACATGCCTGCAATAATGGCAGCTCATGGGATACCGTACATTGCCACGGCCTCAATCGCTTACCCTGCTGATCTCACCAAGAAAGTCAAGAAGGCTGCAAACATACATGGACCGAGGTACATTCATATACATAGTCCATGCGCAACTGGCTGGGGCTTTCCAGAAAGCAAGACGATTGAGATTGCACGACTTGCAGTTCAGACTGGAGCATGGGTTCTTTTCGAAATAGAGAATGGAGAATTAACCGTAACCCAGAAGGTTGCTCAAAGAAAACCCGTAGAAGACTACCTACTAGTGCAAAGACGCTTTAAACACATCACAGACCCCGAGATTGCTCAGATTCAGGAACTCGTTGACAAAAAGTGGAAGGAACTGGGCCTTCAGTAGGCCCAATCTCGCGTTCTCAAGAGCAAGTTATCTTAATTTCTTTGCGAAAACTCCGGCTACGCCCGCTTTCTTGACTCGTTCTTTTATTTCTGCAATGTTAGTTGAGTACAGTCCTAGTTTCTTCATTCTTTCGAAATATACCCCGCCTGAGAAGGTGTAACGTTGTTTTTGGCCTTCTTCAGTTTGGGTTTCTTTGTTTACGTAGGATATGAAGTCGCCTATGGCTGTGGTTGCTGGGATTTCAATGCCCTCCATTCCAACTGCGTATCTCGTCGCGTTGTGTCCTGCCAATAGCCCCGTCACTGCTGCTTCGGTGTGTCCAACGTGAGGTCCTGCTTTTTCTCCACCGCAGAACAGATTGTCAACTCCCTGAACCTTCAGTTTGTTGTCTTTTGGAGCCATTGCCATGAATCTGATAGAGTTTCCGATGCCCCCAGAGAGCGGGTCCTCATATCGAGCATGCTCGAATCCTGGCACTTTTCTAAGCTCTTCTAGAGGGAAGAACGGCGTCATGAGCTTGGCTGGACCAGAATCGAGAAGGACTATGTTTTCGGCAAACTCCTTCAATGCGTATTGCACACAGGCTTTCTTCTTGAGTTTATCTTGTTTGATAAGTTCCTCAGGCAAAGGCACGACAACGACGCCTTTTGTGTTCAGTTCCTTTTGAATTGAAGGCGAAAGGGAATCTTTCACGAGTTTGCAGGCTCCACTGATAGCTCCGTAAGTTCCATCAGCCTTTTTTCCGATCCATTCTTTTACTCCTGCCTTCTCGGCTAGGCTGACTCTCTGTTTGAACGTATGGCATCTGAGGATGCACATTGCACAGCCGTAACCATACTTTATGCAGTATCCTGGAACTCCAGCAGTTCCAGTGCAATCCACAAAAACGTCTCCGTTGATTTCATCTTTGTCATCAGTGACAACTGACTCGATCTTCTTTCCGGCCATTTTCACATCCGCAGCCCTCGTCTGAAAGAGTATTTGTACTCCCATTTTTCTCAGAAGCTTTCGTGCTTCAGGTTCAATGTTGAGAACGTCGTAAAGGCTAGCATGTTCGTGTCCTGGAAACCTTATGTTCTTGTGTTTTGCCATCACATCCATAAGTTCGAAGGGCTCATTGCCACCCATTGCTATTGATTCTTCTGCCGCCGTAAAGCGTCCGTTGTTTCTGAATATTCCTCCAACAAGCCCTGTCCCGAGAAGCATGTCGCTTCTTTCCAGCAATGTAACTTCGGCGCCTGCTTTGGCCGCCGCTATGGCTGCTCCGAAGCCGGACCACCCGCCGCCAACAACAACTACCTTGGTCATAGATCTCACACATCTAGGGTAAGCACTCGGACATGCAAATAAAAGTTACGAAAAGTCCATGGCTTTTTCTGATTTCTTCTTTGGTCCCATTTTGCATATCTGTTCATACAAATGCCATTGCATATGATTATGCTAGATTGCAACTAAAACGGCGCCAGTTACGACTGCAAGGGCTCCGAAGATGACCTTTTTGTTGATGGATTCCACCTTCTGAATCAATAAGTAACAAACAATCAGCGTTATCAGTGGGCTCGTGTTTATGATGGGATTAACCCATACCACATCCGCTATGCGCAGGGCTGAGTATTGGGCGAGCACAGCGAATGTTGAGACTATTCCCGCGGCAAACAAGAAGATTGTCTGCATCTTCTCACGTTTGAATTCCTTCCTTGCAAAAAAGAGTACAATCGAACCCTGAACCAAAATCGCGAAAAGATACGATATTAGACTCGCAATGGTTGACGACTTCAGGCCGCGACCGCCTTCTTTAAGAAAGAGTTGAGAAGCTCCCCATAAAACTCCGCCGACGAGACCCAAGAATACTCCTTTGCGGAATCTGTTAGAAGGAATGATGTCTTTTCCTTCGCATTTAGCGTTGCTAAACGATATGAGGATCAAACCAAGGAAGATAATTGTCGTTCCGACAGCGAGTTTTAGACTCATCTGTTCTTGTAGAAAGACAACGCTGAGTATTGATGAGAAAATAATCTGCGTGCTAGTCAGCTGACTTGCCCTTGCTGCGCCAACAAGGTTGATGCTAGAGTAAGCGAAGATTCTACCTATTGCCAAATAGAAGACACCTGCCAAAGCTAGATACGTAATCGTTAATGGGTCAAATCTGTATGAAATTGAGAGGTCGCCATTGAACAGTGCAAAGCATAGCAGAATGGGCGGTGCAAGCAGGAAGGTATAGAGCACGCTTACGAGAGGATTAACGTTATTCGCTTTTTTTATCAAGAATTTGCTTATGCCATAGCAGAAAGAGGCAACTAGCGCAAAGGTCAGAGCAAGCTCCATACTCATACCTTCTTAACCCTCCGAAGCAGAGATTGAAGTACACTTAGAAGTAAGCGTTATGGTGGACTTGTGATGAAGATAAGTAGCAGCTGACTTGCGGGAGAATCGCTTCGAAAACTAGGTATTCAACGCAGAAGAGAGTGTGCGAGATGTATAGTTGCGAGACCAGTGTTTTTGTCCCGCTTTGTTTCTTGGGCATGTTCACACCAAAAGGTGCTCGCGTCAGTACTGGCATAGTTCTTTTATCCATCAGAGTCTATTTGTGAAATAGACCGAGTTGGGAAATTTGATAAGCGTCTCTGTCAGGTACCTCGTACAATTCTCAATTGTCACAGGTAAGAAGCAAGAAAACGTTCCAGTTGTTGAGGGCGCGACTTTGAATGATCTCTTGAACCAATTAACTGAAAAATATGGGCCTGCACTGAAGAAAGAGCTTTTTGATTCTAAGACCGGTGAAGTAAAGAGGCATGTGCTGATTCTGATCAATGGACGTTCAATGGATCAGTACAAAGACAAATTAGCGACAACTCTTTCATTCGGTGACTCCATAATCTTCACGTTCCCTGTTAGCGGAGGCTAGTAGAGCTTAGAAGATTAAGAAAAGTCGGACGACTTGCGGCTATGGAGTCGCCAGTTTCAAGATTAGTTCACCTAGCTTGTCAGCTGCTACTTTCCTCTTCTTATATGTCGCTTTGTTGGCATTGACATAGTCAACTGCTCCAGTGGGGCAGAATTTTGCGCATTGAGGATCTCCGTCACACAGGTCGCATTTTATGGTCTTCCTCGTCTCAGGATTTATCGAAGGTCCTCCGAATGGGCATGCCATCATGCACATTCTGCATCCAATGCAAAGATCATAGTTTATCAGCATTGCAGCCGTCTTACTGTCTCTCGAAACTGCCTTCACGGGGCATACGGTCTCGCAGACGGGTGACTCACACTGTTGACAGACCATGGGTACGTCTAAACCAGCGTCCTCCCACTTTAACACGTGGATTCTTGCCTTCACAGGATTAAATTCTTTCTCATGATAAAAGCTGCAGACTGCTTCACACGTTCTGCAACCAGCACACTTTTCTGGATCGATAACAAGGATCTTCGTCATTCTCGAATCCTTGATCTGCTAACGCCGTGATTTATTTAAGTATTCTCCAAATGTTTAATAGGAAACAATCTGTCTGGTCAAGACCAAAGAGTGACGAGACGAAAGAATGAGTCATAAGTCAATAGTCAATAAGATAATGAAAGAAAAAGCGCGACCTTCTTTCGCGTTTGAGTTTCAGGCATTGATTTTTAAGGAGATAAATGTACCAAATTTCTTTGAAAACTGCAAGAGTCTTGCTTCTTTGGTCGTCGAAAACGGGAGCACCATAACTGTCACGGATCCAATGTTGAAGAGGCGACGGCAACTAGGCCTTCCCAAGATTTCCAGCCCTGACAGGATTGAAATCAAAAAGCTCGCCAAAGCGACTGGATTGTGCAAATCGCTGAAGGAAGAGAATTGATCAAAAAGTATGCCTTCTTTCCAGGCTGTACAATACCCGCACGGTTTCCTCAGTTTGAAGCGTCTAGTCTGAAAGTTCTTGAGGCGTTGGGCATTTCACTGGAAAGAATGAGCGGATTTACATGCTGCCCCGAACCACTGTCAATGCAGATGCTGAACAAAGACATGTGGTATTCAGTCGCCGCTCGCAATATATCCTTAGCAGAAAGCAAGGGACTTGACATCCTCACTTTGTGCAACGGTTGCAACGAAACCTTGTTCGAAGCCAACAAAGACCTGAAAGCCGACGAGAGATTGAGACGGAACATAAATCGGAACCTGAAAGAAATCGGCAAGTCATTCAAGGGCAAGATTGCAGTGAAGAGTATTCTTCGGGTCCTGTATGAAGACATTGGCGCGGATGAAATAAGAAAACATGTCAAAGTCCCCCTTAAAGACGCGAAGATTGCCGTGCACTACGGCTGTCACATTTTTCCTGAACTTGAAGATTTCGACGATGCGAAAGATCCCCGTTCCCTTAAGGATCTCGTAAGTGCCCTAGGGGCAGAGGTTGTTTCCTACCCCAGTGAAATGACATGTTGCGCTGCCTTTGCCCGCCCTATTAATGAGGATGTTTCACTTGAATTTGCGGAGAAAAAGCTTCGAGACCTCGCAAACGTCGGTGCAGAATGTCTGGTCGTTGTGTGTCCATATTGTTTTCTTCAATTTGACCTAGGGCAAATTATGATCTCACGGAAGTGGAACAAGAGCTACAAGATTCCAGTAGTCTACTGTTCTCAATTGATTGGACTTGCTATGGGTTTCAGTACTCGTGAAATGGGACTTGACTTTCACATGGTCAAGATTGATGATTTTGCCAAGAAAATCGGCGCTGTTGACGAATGACCAGACTGTGCGTCGATTTGAGTTATTTGTTTCCTGCTCCTCTTTCGCGTTTCCTTTTTGAATTCAAAAGAACCAAGAATTTATATGGCGCGCGTTTTGTTTATCGTACTAACTCAAGTTTGATCGAATGAGTGAGACGGTTATGTACGGTTGGGCTGGAACAATACTCAGAGTAAATCTTACGGACGGGAAAATCGAGAAGCAACCCTTGCCTGAGGAACTCAGAGTCAAATTTATTGGTGGTAGGGGCTTAAATGATAAGATCCTGTTTGATGAAGTCAAAGCAAAAACAGACGCTTTTGACCCTGAAAACCGGGTAATCTTCGGCACTGGCCCCCTAACAGGAACCATCGCGGCTGGGACTGGAAGGTTCAATGTTACAACAAAATCTCCTTTGGGCTTCTTGGGAGACAGCAACAGTGGAGGTCACTGGGCTCCCGAACTCAAGTTCGCAGGATACGATCATATAGTGATCTCTGGAAGGTCAGAAAAACCGATGTATCTGAACATCACAGACGATTGCGTCGAACTGAGAGACGCAAAGCACCTGTGGGGCCTCGACACGTGGCAGACGCAGAAAGCAATAAGAGAGGAACTCAAGGACGATGAGGTTCAGACAGTCTGTATCGGTCAAGCAGGAGAGAACCTCGTTCGCATAGCCAACGTCAGAACAGGACTCAAACACGCTGCTGGGCGAACAGGAACTGGAGCAGTACTCGGTTCAAAACATTTGAAGGCGATCACAGTTAGTGGAAGCAAAGGTGTCAAGATCGCCGAACCTGAAAAGTTTTTCGAAAGCGCCAAAAAAGCGCGTGCCAGACTTGAAGACTGGAAATACATTTTCGGGGCACTTTCCCCGCAAGGCGGCACATATGGACAACTCTGGTTCCGCCACAACAACGCATCAATGATGGCCACGAAGCATCAACAATCAGGGTACTTCGAAGAAGCGGAGAAGTTGGATCCGAAGTACTTTTTCGAAAAATACTTCATTAAGATGCGGGGTTGTTTCGGATGTCCATGGTGTTGCACCCCCGTTTTTAGGATTACGGAGCCGCCCTACAAGGGAATGATCGGAGAGGGCCCTGAATACGAACATTTTGCGTCGTTTGGCTCTGCACCAGCACTTACAGACTTGCAGACAGTTCTGAAAGCTTCTCAATTATCAGACCAGTACGGCTTTGACTGCGATTCGGGAGGGCGAATCATAAGCTTTGCAATGGAACTGTATGAAAAAGGCATAATCACTAAAAAAGACGTTGGCTTTCCGCTAGAATGGGGCGACGGGAAAGCAGTCCTGAAACTTGTCGAGATGATCGCAAAGCGGGAGGGCTTTGGAGACATCTTGGCTGAGGGTGAAGTGAAAGCTGCTCAGAAGATAGGGAGAGGAGCAGAAAAATACGTTCTAACCGTGAAAAACCTGGAACAACACGAGCCCCTCAGATCCATCATCGGTCATGCCTTGTCACAGTCAACATCGACAAGAGGCCCAGACCATCTCAGAGGAGCCTACCACGCAGAACGAGACATGAGCCCAGAAGATGCTGCAAAGTACGGCTTCAACTCTGACCCACTATCGTATGACAACAAAGCCTCGGGCGTAATATTCTATGAAAGCGCTGCAGAAGTCGCGGATATGGTTGAGACCTGCAAATTCCATAGCCCATGGCTTTCTATGCATTTCCTAGACTTAGATCTGTGGGCTGAACTATTCACCTATGCGACGGGGACCAAAATAAATGGACCTCAGCTTCTTGAAGCAGGAGAAAGAGCTTACAACGTAGAACGAGCTTTCATTGCGAGAGAGGGCGCAAGAAGAAAGAACGATTACCCGCCGTGGCGAGAGTTCGAGGAGCCTTACCCATCAGGTCCTTTCAAAGGTGCGGTGTTAAACAGGAAGAAATATGATACTATGCTTGACGAATACTACACTTTGCACGGTTGGGATGTCAAAACAGGAATTCCCACAAAAAAGAAGCTTAAGGAGTTAGGACTTGCAGACGTTGCTCATAATCTTGAAGAGTTCGGTGTGTACGAAGAATAAATGGTTGGAAGTGAAGTAAAGATATGCCCAGTATATTGGTCAAGAACGCAAAGTTTGCCATTACAATGGATGAGAAAAGAAGAATCCTAAGAGATTGCGCAGTCGCCGTCCGTGATGGCAAAATCGCGGCGATTGGCAAGAACGAAAAAATCGAAAAAGAATACAGCTCAGCAGACACGGTCATTGATGCCAGCAAAATGATGGTTTGCCCGGGGCTCATAAATGCTCACTGCCACACTACACAGCAGCTTGCCAAAGGCTTGGCGGACAATGTTTTTCTGCCAACTTGGATACATGACCGATTGTATCCTTTTGAAGCAAATCAGAAACCTGAAGAAGTATACCTGTCCGCCTTAGCTTGTTTCGTCGAGGCAATCAAGACCGGAACTACCTACCTTGCAGATCCAGGCGGATACCACATGGAGCGCGTCGTCAATGCCGCGGAAGAGATTGGTATAAGGGCAGTGCTGGCTAGGTCGCTGGTGGATATTCATGCTAGCGGTAGACCCATACCCGAATCAATAAGAGAGGGTGCTGATGAGGCGTTAAGGGCGGGGGAAGACTTTGTCAAGAAATACAACGGCGCAGCGAATGGTCGAGTGCATGCTTGGTTTTCATTGCGTACCGAACGAATGGTTTCAAACGAGCTATGTAGCGGTGTCAAAAAGCTGGCTGACAAGTATCATGTTGGAATAGAGTCGCATGTATCGTCAAATCTTGATTCAGTTAACAGGCACAAAGAAGTCTTCAGGGGCAAAACCCCCATCAAGAGATATGAGGAAGCAGGTGTTCTGGGTCCAAACTTGCTTATTGTTCATGCAAATTGGCTGACTGATGAAGAAATTGAACTCGTCAAAAACTTTGATGTCAAAGTGGTCCATTGCCCCACTGCTGGTGCAGCAGGCGGATACGGCACGTTCAAAGTCGGCAAGTTTGTTGAAATGATGGAGAAAGGAATAACGGTGTCATTGGGACATGATTCTGCGGCGGAATCCAACTTCATAGACATGATTCGAGTGGCGCAGATGGTTGGTGCCCACCGGGATGTCAGGCTTGATGCGACACTGTTCCCTCCAGAAACCTTGCTTGAAATGCTTACAGTCAACGGTTCTAAAGCCTTGTTGTCAGAGGCCGAAGTTGGATCATTGCAGGTCGGGAAGAAAGCTGACTTCGTTCTGTTTGACTTGGAAAGGCCCGAAATGATTCCCCTACACAACCCTGTCTCAAACCTTATTCATTCGGGTTCCGGCGAGGCCGCAAACACCGTGATCATCGACGGCAAAGTGGTCATGCAAAACCGCAAGATCGAGACGGTAAACGAAACCGAAGTGTTGAACAAAGCCCAGAAAGCGGCGGAAGAAATAGTTGACAGAGCAGGACTAAATGCATATACAATGCCTGCGTGGAAATACTATGACTCTTGAAGGATCTATTTGTGCGGTTGCAGAAACCTCACAAGGTCTTCTTTTTCCATGCGCTCCCTGATGGCTCGAAACAGCATGAAGCGTTCTTGTGTCGCAATCCTGCGTCCTAAAGCTTGGCTCCCGATAACTATGTCTTTTTGATCAGTGATTATTTTCACAGTTGCGGGATATTTGCCGGCTAAACAGTAGTGGCTCTTGGCCCTCACACAAGAGGGTAATTCCGACACGTTGGCTTCGATTCCCAAGGCTCGTGCGGTTTCAGAGTTGTGGCCAATGCTTGTTATCTCCGTTCCAAACAAGTTGTCGGCTTGAATGCGCAAGAAGCCGTCAGTCCTCATCTCCGTTCCTGCGGCGTTGGCTCCCGCGATTGTTCCTTCTTGTGCAGCTATGCTTCCGATGGGCATGTAGGTTCGCTTTTTTGCCACGAAGTCAATTGTTTCTGTGCAGTCACCAGCAGAGTAGATGTCGGGCACAGACGTGCGCATATGGTCATCCACTTGGATGCCGAATTTGCCTACCTCTATTTCTGTTTGTTCGGCCAGTTCAGTCGACGGTCTGATTCCGGTTCCGAAGACAATCACTGAAGTCGCGATTTTCTTCCCTGAGACTGTGACGTATTCAACATTCCGTGAGCCGCCGATTGCTTCGATCTCAGTGTTTAGTAGACACGTTATCCCAGCTGCTTCGATCCTTTCCAACATTTTCGCCGAAAGATCTGGTTCAATCAGCGTTCTAAGGACGCGGGATCGAACTATCATTGTTGTTTCTATTTTCCGCTTCATGAGTGATTCGGCAATCGAAAGAGCAATTGGGCCTGCTCCAACAACTATAGCGCTTTTCTCAGATCCTGCAGTCTCGTATATTCTGAGGGCATCATCGAACGTCTGAAGCGTGTAGACGTTCGCCAAATTGGCTCCCTCTATCGATGGTACAAGATCGTGGCCTCCGACAGCCAAGACCAAGGCATCATAGTCGAGTTGCCTTTCTCGATTTGTGCTGGTGTCTCGCGTCTTCACGGTCTTTTCCTTTGTATTTATAGCAAAGGCTTCGCGGTTCGCAAGCAACCTGATATTCTTGGATTCAAGTGTGCGACTGGGGTAGATCGCTATCTCCTCTGGAACAGACACCGTCCCGCGTACAACGCATGCCAGAGAAGGTTTGCAGTAGGGCGGATGCTTCTCCGTGGACAGGACAGTAACCTCTGCCTTAGCGTCAGCCTTACGTGCGGTGTTTGCCGCCGCAAGCCCTGCGGTACCAGAGCCAATCACGACAATTTTCTGTTCAGGCAAATTACTCATTCCACGCGTTGAATTGGTAGCGCGCGCTATGATCCGGATTTTCGAATCGCTTCCAGGTCTCTTGCTATACTTCTTAAGTCAAGTTTTTCCAGTTTCTGCCTTTTCGGGATTCCCGTTTCGACATCCCAACCTCTAGCTTCGTAGTACTCTTCCAACATAGGCTTCAGGTGAAGTGTCTCTCCCTTCGCGACACCTGCTGGGATTGGCTCCTTCAGGAATCTTTCAGAAACGGTGTCGTCTTCTCTTGTAAGCCCTTGCCTCACGTTAAAAGCTCTTTCCACGTTTACGATACGTTCGCCCACTTCCATCATTTGCCGTGCAGTAAAGTCTAAACCGGTGACTGCATTGAAGAACTTGGCTGCCCATTTCGGAGGCATCAAAACTGTTCTCACCACGAATTTGCACATTTCCAGCGAATCAGCGACAGCTCTTTGTTCCTCGCTCCACTTGACGAGTCTTCCCTTTCCTTTCACGCCTAAGCGTTCAACTGCCTCTCTTGTTCCGAAAAGCTTCTCGGCCTCCTTTGGCGTGAAGAAAGTTTCAGCTGTCGGAAGAGCTCTCAAGTGATCCCCTCCTCTGCTTGCAACGGCGTATCCGAGTCCCCATGCTTTAGCCGCTCTAGGATCCGTTATCGCTGGGTCTTGTCCTTTAGCATGCATGACGAATTTTTCCGACCCCTTTCCATACGCTTTCGCAGCGCGGTAGGCTCCTTCAGCGAGGAGGTTTCCAAATCCTTTCCTGAACGCTATTTTCTTGATCAACTCGATTATCGCTTTGTGGTTGCCCCATTCGAGAATAAGCCCATCGGTGTCACCTTTGTCAATAATTCCGCGCTGCCAACACTCCATGGCCCAAGCAATCGCACTGCTGGCCCCCTGGTGATCTAGCCCTAACTTGTTGCAGAGCGTGTTTGCGTAGAGGATTGATTCCAAGTTGCTGTTTCCACACTTTGACCCGAAGCCTCCCAGCGTGACATACTCTGGGCCCTCACCTTCGCATGCGTATGGACCCGAGTTGACTTTGAAGTAGTGTCTGCAGTGAAGAGGGCAGCCAAAACATGCTTTGGGTTTGACCCAGTATTTCTCAAGGGCTCCAGCGTTTATTTCCTCATACCCGTCAAACTGTGTTTCCTGGTAGTTTTTGGTCGGAAGTCTTCCTGTCGACTGGTGCGAATCGACTAGCGATGCAGTGCCATATTTGGAATAGAGAATCGATTGAGAATCACTGTAGAGCATTTCTATAGCTTCTAGCACTATCTTTTCCAATTCCCTGGGTCTGGCGACTTTGACGCCTTTGCTTCCCCTGACAGCGACCGCCTTAAGATTTTTCGAACCCATTACGGCACCGATGCCACATTTTCCGGCGACGCCTTTCGAAACTCTTCCTCCGCCAACGATGCAAGCGTTCCTGCACAGGTTTTCACCAGCAGGACCGATAGATGTTGTCTGAACGTCTGGATCTCCAACTTCTTCTCTGATGATTCTATCGGTTTCCCACGTGTCCTTTCCCTTCATGTGAGCTGCATCTTGAATGACAGTGCTATCATCGTCAATCCAAAGGTAAACCATTTTTTCGGATTTTCCTGTGATGATTACTTGATCGATTCCAGCGAACTTGAGTTCTGGACCGAAGAAGCCCCCGGAGTTGGAGTCACCGAAGCATGGTTTGTCATCGCCAACCACAGTAGATGGAGAAAGAGCAGTAATCGTGTAGCGCCCTGAACCTGGAACTAAGGTTCCGGTCAAAGGACCTACTCCGAAGAGAAGAACGTTTTCAGGTCCCAAGGGATCAGTTCCAGGGTTTATGAGGTCGTAGAGCATTCTTGAGTTTGTACCTCTTCCACCGATGAAGTTGAGCGCTAGATTCCTTGGAAGGGGTTCCTTGCTAATCTTGCCGCTGGTCAGGTTGACTGTGAGTCTGTTGCCAGTCCAGCCATATTTCATGACATTCACCACAAATTGAGAATCAAGATCTTCCAGCTTTCAGCTTCTCTTGGCTCTGGATAGACTCAAGAACCTTCCCAGCAGCAACCCTCTTCTTGACGATGTCAACTCTGTCTTTCCTGACAAAATCTATTGCCTTTGGCTGGCAGAATTTGACACAAGTCGGGTCGCCACTGCATAGATCACACTTGATGATTTTCTTCGATTGAGGATTAAGCGAAATGGCTCCAAGCGGGCACAATGCTAGACACATCTTGCATCCAATGCATGATTCATAATCAATTAGCAGTGTCCCGTTTGAATCTCTTGCTATTGCCTTCACTGGACACACTTTTTCACAAACAGGATCTTCACATTGCAGACAGACGAAAGGTATGTCCATGCCTTCGTCAAGTTTGATAACTTTGATTCTGGAGTACGCCCTGTTGCATTCACCCTCTTTTTCTAGAGAGCAAGCCATCTCGCACATTCTGCAACCTGTGCACTTGTCTATGTTGATGATGAGCTGTTTTTCCAGTTCTCACACTACTCCTGGATTTTCCACACGTATTGTGGGTTGGGCCTTTCTGGTCGAATTGAAGACCTCAGCGGAAGCGCTGCCAGCTCTCGGAAATGGACTCTTATCCATGTTCATAAGAAGACTTGACCCTCGAAATTCAATTCTCGTTTCAGGCATAGTCTCCATTTCGTTCAATTGACTGACAATAAGAGGTCAAGGTTGATGAATAAATTCTTTCTCCACAAGTCTCCAAGTCTGCTCCATTCATCCTTCCGCGCACAAAACTGGTTGTGAAGGTAGGTTTTTGAGCTCTGTTTCGAAAAGAGTTAGTTTTAAATACTCTTTCAGTTATCTGAGTAGACTCCAAAATCGGGTGAAGGCCAAATGATTGATTTTTTGATAGAGCATGGAACTGTGATTACGGTTGACAAAAAACGCAGGGTAATTAGAGATGGCGCCGTTGCTGTTGAGAAGGATAAGATTCTTGACATGGGAACAACCAAGGAACTCAAAGAGAAGTACAAAGCAAAAGAAATCATAGACGCTACGAGAAAAGTCGTGATGCCTGGACTTACCGACACTCATGCTCACGGCGACGAGTTGCACAAGACCGTTGCCCATCATGAACCCGTCCACGACGGTCTGACAGATCATCTGTACCGTTCTGAAAGCAAGGAAGCGTGGTACTGGGGCGGTATGCTCTGTGCTCTCGAAAAACTAAAGTTTGGTACAACCTGCGGCATGTCTATGATGCACAGAAGAAGCGACAACCCAGATTCCCCGAGCGCATTCGCCAAAGCGCATGCAGAAGTCGGAATCAGAGCGGTTGTAACAGTTGGCCCTAGTGTCCATCCAACACGAACAGTTTTTCCAGACAGGGAAAAGGAAGGAGTTGAGCGAACTGTATACTACGACGACTACTATGACATAGTCGAGGAAATAATGCGTCGATGGCACGGAAAGGCTGATGGAAGAATACAGATCTGGCCATGTCCCTCAGATGACATCTGTATATCGCCAATATTTGACAAGTTGAAAAAGGACGACATTCCCACACTGCGTGAAAAAGCCCAAAAATGGAAAGACCTTGCAGAAAAATATCATACAGGAATCCATTCACATTCATCGGCGCCGGGAGTAATAAAATTCGCTCATGAAAAGCTGAATATTCTCGGTCCTAACGTGATATTGGCTCACTGCGTTGGTATGCTGGAAGAGGAGATACCGATTTTGAAGAAAACTGGCGCACATGCAGCCCATTGTCCGTATGCGATCAATGCCATTGGACAGTATTGTCCCGCTCCAGAAATGATCGACGTTGGTGTCAGTGTTTCACTCGGGTCAGATGCCCCAGCGGCTACAACCAATCCTCCATTCGACCAGTTCATGGTGATGAGGGGAGCACAATGGCTACAAATGGTGCGGTTCAAAGATCCTAACATGATGCCTGCTGGCAAGCTTATTGAAATGGTGACAATAGATGGCGCTAGAGCTTTCGGATTGGACAAGCAGATAGGTTCTCTTGAATCTGGCAAGAAGGCGGATATCATATTGGTGAACATGTTCAAACCTCACTTGGTTCCCATTTTCACGGAGTGGGATAGGATAGTCTTTGAGGCATCTGGGCATGATGTGGACACCGTGATCGTGGACGGAAAAATCTTGATGGAGCACAGAAAAGTCAAGACAGTCGATGAGGCAAAAGTGATGGAAAAAGCTCAAGAAGAAGCTGAAAAAATGGTGGAAACAGCAGGCGCTCAACCATTCATGCAAATACACGAACACTTCTGGGGACACTCGAGATATTAATGGCGTGACACTAGGAGGTGGCCCAATTGGCAAAATACAAAACCGGAGCCTGTTTCTCATGCGGAAGATATTTGAAAGAAAGTAAACCATGCGACTCATGTACAATAGTTCCTCCGGAAGGAGTAGTCGAATGTGTTATTTGTACGAAGATCCTTCCTGAAGACGAAAAACAACATTATCAACCACTGAAAAACTGGAGCGGTTCAAAACAGTGGAAATACCTGAGAAGATACTGCATCTGCACCGACTGCTTGCAAAGAGCGAAGAATGGGGAGTGGAAACTCAAGCTCAAACAGCCCGTCACAGGAGAAGAACCTACGCCAGATTGGCGTTAAACACTTGAACAAAATCATCGCAACCTTCCCCCCTATGGGGCAATAATCAGGATATTTCCATATTTTCACAAAGAAGGTTGAATAACGTGCAGTCACGTCTCCTTGTTCCAAAAAGAGAACTCAGGACGTTGTGAACTGGTTTTCCCAACCCTTTTAGACTTGGACGATGGATGGCAATCGCAACAACGTGCTTCTGCAAGGAACAAGATCAACCGAATCAAGAAAAACATATAAACTGTATCATGTAACTCTCATACGTGATCTAAAATGAAGCATGGAATAACTACAACAATAGCGGCACTGCTTGCTCTAGTAATAATCTTTGCTGCGGTCGCCGCCTATGGGTGGTTGCGACCGACTACGACACAAACAACAACGTACACGGCAGTTACACTGGAGGAGAAGGCTTACAATGAGAGCGCATTGACGATTTATGGAGTAATGGACACAGGGGACGTCACTGCAAAGATAATACCCGCTTTTGTAGCGCAATATCCTTGGGCTGCAGGAAAGATAAGCTATGTTGGTTTGTCTCCAAGTGAAATAGCGACGAGGGCTCTGTCTGAATACATTGCTGGACATGTTCAAGCTGACTTGTTGATCGACACTCTGGGAAGTATGACTTCCGCCTTGCAAGGAGGAGCTGCGCAAAACTGGACAAATCCAATGATAAGTCTCATGAACTACTCAGCAGGAACCTATGAGCCAAATGGACAATGGACAGTAGGCTTTGGATTGCCAATAGTCGTTGCATATAACACGATCCTCGTAAACTCGTCTATGGCGCCTACAAGCTGGCAGAACCTCACGGATCCCTATTGGAATGGAAAGATTGCGATAGATGACCCTAAGACTCTAAACGTTGCGGGTTCACTTTTCGCTCATCTGTATCCGATAATGGGTAACGCGAGTTGGACAGCTTTGATGCAGGGAATTGCGGCCAATAATCCTATCAAGACTCAGAGTGCTGGAGACTCTTTCACAAAGGTTGCACAAGGAGAAGCATACATCGCTACAGGATTGATAAACGACTACCTGGCGGGCATCGCTATGGTACCACCAATAAACGTGTCAATTGCTTGGATTCAACCCGTTACGTCTTTGCCAGTACCTTCCGCTCTTTGTACAAATGCTCCACATCCGAACTTTGCAAAACTGTTCCTTGAATGGCTCGCATCAGGCGCTGGACAATACTCGATCGCTAACACTGGCAGAGTACCAAGTCACCCGGCTATAGCAGGATACACAATACTAGCGGGCGTATTGCCTCCAGGAACTTCGATGGCTGGAGTCGCCTCGAACAATCCGGACTACTATATTAATCCCACAAAATGGAGCGACACCTATCAAGCAATATTCGGGTAAACAGGAATGAGAGGTTCAAAGGCACCGCTAATCTTCTCTCTTCTTTTTTTGATCATCTTCATAACGCCCATATTCTATCTCGTTTACGGTAGCATAATTTTCCAAGTGGGAGGTTCTACTCTAACTTGGGAAGCACTCATAAAAGTGATGACTTCCGCGAGGACTGGATATCTTTTAATCAACACCTTGGTTTTTGCCATAGGAGGGGCATCACTTGCAACTGTACTTGCGACGGCTTACGCGTGGATCATTGTTAGAACTGACGTCCCTGGAAAACGTTTGCTGGAGCTTTTGCCAATCCTCCCGCTGACAATGCCTTTCCTCGTGAAGGCATTTTCGTGGATTTATCTTTTCAGTCCGCGAACAGGCATAGCAAACATCCTCCTGAAGCAGTTCCTAGGTATAGGGCCAGTCTTCAACATCTACAGTATGCCTGGCCTGATATTCGCTATCGGTGTCGGAGGGCTACCTCTCGCTTATCTAACCATAGAACCCGCCGTGAAGTCTCTCAACCCTGCCTTAGAAGAGGCCTCGAGAATCGCTGGCAACGGCGTTCTAAAAACACTTTTCAGAGTGACAATACCTGTTCTGATACCAGCCATACTCTCAGCTTTCCTTCTTCTAATGATCATAGGACTTGAAAATTTCGACTATCCTTTCATGCTTGGCAATCCCGCCGGCATTAGCACTCTTGCAACTGAAGTATACTTTTCGATTTTCGAAACTCAACCCCCAAGATACGGCATGGCGTCTATAATCAGCATAATATACCTCATAATGACCGTCAGCGTGGTCAGCATATACATTTACGTGACACGCAAAACCTACAAATTTGTGGTTGTCACGGGAAAGGCCCCGCGAGAATCAGTGCACAAGCTTCACCGATGGAAATATGTGGCGCTCGCAATTTGTTTTCTAATATTGTTCTTTGCCTTTCTGCTCCCGTACTCAACACTCGTTCTCATGTCGTTTACGCCCTTTCTTTCCGCTGCTGGAGGTAACATTCAATTCACCTTCACATTGAATAATTATGTTGCCGCTCTGAACCTCCCGCTCTTCTACACTGCCCTGACTAACACCATTAGCTTGGGTCTCGCAGCAGGGATAATTGGCACTCTAATAGCTGCATTCCTGTCGTACGCAGCCCTGAAAAGCAAAGTCAGGGGCGCCCGCTTTGTAGACTTAATCACCAGCATACCACTGGCTTTCCCAGGAATCGTCTACGGATTGGCACTTTTCTGGACATTCTTGTTACTGCCCGGCATATCTAACTACATTTATGGGACAATATGGCCGCTGGTACTAGCATTGGTGTTCGTCCGGCTTCCTTATTGCGTTAGAATGATTTCAGGCAGTCTTATACAGATAGCAGACGAGTTGGAAGAGTCGTCAAGAGTGTCAGGAGCATCATGGGGAAGAACCTTCTATAAGATCGTAATGCCTCTTATGAGGCGAGGACTGCTCAACAGCTTCATCTATACTTTCATAAACTCTCTAAGAGAGCTTGGTGCTGTCGTTCTCTTGGTCACGGCTCAATCAGTGGTGCTCATAACGCTCCTTTTGCACCTTCAATCCCAGAATGCGTTTGCATTGAACACCGTGGCCGCTGCTTCCGTTCTCCTAAGCATATTCATCATGATTGCGATAGCCTTGCCAACTCTAATCCAACACTTGTTAAGCTGGCGAAAAAGGAAATCATCGAAAGGTTAAAACCGTCTGCTCGCAAAGGAGGTATTGAAGTATCATGGACAAAATAGAAGCCAAAAACGTCGTAAAGAAGTACGGGAAAGTTGTAGCAGTCGATGATGTCTCATTGGCTGTCAAAGAAGGAGAAATACTATCTCTCCTAGGTCCAAGTGGTTGCGGAAAAACCACGATCCTCAGAGCAATTGCGGGGCTAGAAGACATAGACGAGGGAGAAATACTATTAGACGGCAAAGTGATAACCTCTCCAAAAAAGAGACTGTTTGTATCGCCGGAAAAGCGACAACTTGGACTGATGTTTCAAAGCTACGCACTTTGGCCACACATGAAAGTCCGAGCCAATGTTGCTTACGGACTCAAAGTCAGAAAATATTCTAAAGAGGAAATAGACAAAAAAGTCAAGGCAACATTGGAGACTGTTGGTTTATCAGGGCTTGAAGAGAGATATCCTTCTCAACTCAGCGGCGGACAACAGCAGAGAGTTGCCCTTGCGCGGAACATAGCATATGAACCCAAAGTTCTGCTTCTGGATGAGCCCTTAAGCAACTTGGACCGGAGAGTCCGGGACAGAATGAGGACCGAACTCCACATACTCCTGAAAAGAATAGGCATAACCGCGGTGTACGTAACACACGATCAAGAAGAAGCCTTCGCGATATCCGACCGAATCATACTCATGAAAGATGGAAAAATAGTGCAAGAGGCAACTCCTAAGGAGCTCTACGATGAACCTGCAAATTCTTTTGCAGCAGATTTCATTGGAAGAGCGAACTTGTTGAAGGCAAACGTTCTGGAAGTTGACGAAAAGGGAAAGTCTGCAAAGATCGAAGTGCCAGAAATTGGCGCAACGCTTGTCTGTAGAAGCGAGTTCGGAGAATTGCCCAAGGATTGCGCGGGCAAACCATGCGAACTCCTTGTGAGATATAACGAGATCGGGATTTTCGAGTCAAAACCTGATTTCCGCGAGAATGTAATCAAAGGGGAAGTCATTCATCGCGATTACCGTGGCTCGGTTACTGATCACGAAGTAGTAGTCGGGAACACAACAATCATCGTTACCAGCCACAGATTCTGTGGGATGTCCAAAGTGGGCGAGAAGAAAGACGTGTACCTCTACTTGCCGCCAGAAGCCATAAGACTGGTCAAAGGCGCATAACCGCGCCACCTTTTCCTTTCTTGGGTGTAGCCCGTAATTCTCGACCTTAGAAAGTAGTTCGGTCCAGCAAATAGAGAAATCTCTTGTTTCAAACCTAATTCTGCTTGTCCAGAACCTGTGGGTTGACTGGATGCATTGGCCGTTCATGTTTCAGAACTTTAACGATGTCTTCAGCTACCCAGACACTGACTCTTTGCATAGCATCCTTCGCGAGCGCGGCCACGTGAGGACCAGCGATCACGTTCGGCAAAGTCAACAATGGACTGTCATATGGCGGCTCTTTCTCAAACACGTCCAAGCCTGCGCCTGCAAGCTTGCCACTCTTGAGAGCATCGTGAAGTTCTTGTTCGTTGACCAGTTCTCCTCGTGCCGTGTTTATGAAAAACGTGCCGTCTTTCATTGCGGCTATCTCTTTCTTTCCGATAAGTCCTCTAGTTTCTGAAGTGAGTGCTGAATGTATCGAGATGAAATCAGACTCTTTCAACAGTTTCTCCGGGACTCTCAATCCCTTCTTCTTGTCTTCTTCGGCAAAGGGTACGTATTCCATTCCTAGCGTTTTTTCCTTGTCCTCTTTCCGTGTTCTTGACCAGTAGAGAACTCGCATCCCAAGAGGTTTTGACAGCCTTGCAACTTCAGAGCCTATCTCCCCTAGTCCCACTATGCCGAGTGTCTTGCCTGCAAGCTCGATCCCGGGATAATCGAGCCTCATAGCCCATCTGCGCTCTCTCAGAGCCTTATCGGCCTGAATGATTTGCTTGGCTAAAGTAAACATCAAAGCAACAGTATACTCAGCAACGGACAATGTGTTAGCACCAGGCGTATACGTTACGACAACGCCTTTTTCAGTCGCTGCGGCTACATCGATATTGTCATATCCCACTCCAAATCTCGCGATTACTTTCAGTTTTCTAGCATTTTCGAGGATCTTTCTGGTTATGACGGCTGGGACTCGTACCACCATTCCGTCAACATCACTGGCCTCTTTAGCCAAGACTTCTTCTGACAACGATGAGGCAAACCTCAAATCCGCAACCTTCTCAAGAATCTCAATTCCAGCTCTGTCAATTTTGTCTGTAAGAAGCACCTTGAAACTGGCCATAACCATTCCCAACTTGCTCATTTCTTTTCGAATTTATGGTTTTGACAGTGTTCAAAAGTCTGGCGTCTATAAAAGACTATTCCATTTGACATTTTCATTTTAACATTGAAAGTTTCATGAACCTGCTGCCGGTCGCAGATGCCAAGAAAGACTGCAATGCATCAACTATACAACGATATCCTGCCAGATCAACCAACAAAAATAGGTATCCTGACCACTTTGCTCAAATCCATCAATGAGCTAGAGCAGACATGCGCCCACTGTATCAGAAAAGTAATTACAGGGCCATCTATTCGATGACCTCCGAAACTTCCTAACTGAGCGCGCACGCCACAAAATCGAACAATGAAACCTGTCAAATCATCAGCGATCAATGATTTCCATGAACCGCATCAAAACAGCTAAGCGCAGAACAACATGGAATGCCCTCTCTGGTTGAGCGCGGTATGTCCTAAGATTTACTTGAAGCATGTTTTTTCAAGAACTCGGCGTATCTGTTCAAGGCGCCCATGGATCTCACGGCTCTTTCAGGAGTTTCATACACTGGAACTCCGTTCTCCTCAAGTTTTATTATCAAGTCTTCGGCTGATTTTTCCGCTGTCCAAGAGAACATCACCGGTTTATGGTACTTTTCTGCAACGCACATGTGTGCATTGACGACTTCTTCAGCATATTCTCTAGGTTTGGATCCAACCATTATCGATATTGCACCGTCAATGGTGTCTCGGCTCAAGAGTATTTTGAAGATTTCGCCGTTCACTCTGGGGCTTACTTGCGGAGTTGTGTCAATCGGGTTTAGTGCGCTTGCAAATGACGGAATAAGCGTTCTTATGCTTTTCTTTGTGCTTTCGTCAATTTCGGCGAGTTCCAGACCTTCTTCCTCGCATGCGTCTGTTGCGGCAACGCCTGGGCCGCCAGCATTGGTCACTATAACCATTTTTTTTCCTTTCGGCAGCGGTTGTGTGGCGAATGCTTTTGCGAAGTCGAACATTTCGGTTGTGTTGGCCGCTTTGATCACGCCTGACTGTTTAAAGGCAGCTTCATAAATCGCGTTTGAACCTGTAAGTGCGCCAGTGTGTGATTTGGCGGCTTTTGAGCCTCTGCTACTCCGACCGATCTTCATTATGACTATAGGCTTGACAACAGAAACCTTTCTAGCTGTTTTCAGAAATTTCCTCCCATCTTTCACGCCTTCCATGTACATGACAATGACCTTGGTTTTCTCGTCAGTTGCCAAGTACTCAAACATGTCCGATTCATCAATGTCACACATGTTGCCGAAGCTGATTAGTTTGTCAAAGCCTATTCCTTTTCCCTGCGCCCACGAATACAAAGAAGCACCGAAGGCGCCACTCTGAGACACAAACGCGATGTTTCCGCTCTTGAGTTTCTTCGGGTCAATCACCCTGGAAATGGTCGCGTCCAAGTTCTCCGAGGCATTAATCACTCCGAGGCAGTTGGGGCCGAGGATTCGCGTTCCGCCTTTTGCGGCTGCTTTCACAGTTTCCTGCTCACAGGCTTCACCTTGCGGGCCCACCTCCCTGAACCCGGCTGAGATGATGATGGCGGCCTTAATGCTCTTCTGCCCACACTCTTCAATGACTTTCGGTACAAGAACAGCAGGCACTGCCAAAATAGCTAAGTCAATTGTTTCAGGAACTTTCAGAACACTCTGGTAAGCTCTAAGACCAAGCACTTCGCCAGCCTCAGGGTTAATAGGAAAAATCTTTCCTTTGAAGCCTCCTTCAATCAGATTCTTCAGAGTGATATGCCCCAACTTCTTAGGCTCTCTTGAGGCGCCTATCAGCGCAATCGAACGAGGTCTCAGCATCTTCTGGATAATCTCAGTCGTCATACGTTATCGGCAACCCAATCAACACGCCGGCTTTCGGTTCTGACAATATGCAACGATAATGTTCGTTCTTAAGGTTTTCTGATCAAAAGTCTTGACAGGGTTCAGTTCATCATTGAAAAAGCGCGCACTTCAATAGATCCTCTTTTCTGCTCATAACGGATTGACAGAATAGAAAAAGAAAAAATGGAGATGCCTATTTGTAGGCTATGAATTCTTTTCCGAGCATTTCTCGCGCTATGACTGTTCTCTGGATGTTTGTTGTTCCTTCAGCACCGACGCAGTAGGACATTATGCCTCGCAGTCCCATTTCTACTGGACATTCTTTGGTGTAGCCGTACGCGCCTAGCCATATCATCACGTGTTTATAGATGTCAAAGGCCAAGTGCGGTGCAATGAGCTTGCAGGCAGCGATCATCTTGGTTACTTCCAGAGGTGAGAACTTGTTTTCCTTGTAGCGTTTGTCCATCATCCATGCCGTGCGGAACGCCAGAGATCTCAGTGCTTCAAGGTGTGCCCAATCGTCTGCCATTTCGAATTGTATGCCTTGGAACTTACCTATCGGTCTGCCAAAAGCTTTTCTCTCTTTTATGTACTCCATACCTATGTCCAGCGCACGCCTTGCCGCACCGACGCAGACTGAAGCGATGAGAATGCGCGCAGTGTCGAAGCCTTCCATGGTCAGATAGAAACCTTTGTCAACCTCACCTAGACGGTAAGAATCAGGGATCTTTACGCTTTTCATCAGGAAACCGCCGGTCGAGATGGCCATCCTTCCCATGTCCTCATAACGCTTGTTGATCTCTACTCCCGGCGCGTTCATCGGAACGTAGAAACCGGTCATTCCCCGATGTGAGGTTTCTGGCGGTGCTGGCGATGTTCTTGCAACTACGAAGTAACCTCCACCCATTCTCTTTGCTTCTTCTGTGCCGCTGATGTAGGTCTTTTCGCCGTTGAGTATCCAGTCGTTCCCTTGTTTTTTGGCTGTCGACTTGAAGGCTGCCACGTCTGAGCCGCCTCCTGCTTCTGTTGATCCTATGCCTATGAAAGCGTCGCCTTTGATGGCCTTTCGGATTACAGTATCCCGTACGGTTTCGGTTGCGTATCTGTCGACGACGAAGCCCCATGACGATTCTACAAGCCACAGTACTGGAAGAGCGATGCTTACGTCAGCGTAGCCAAGTTCCTCTGCCGCGATACATGCCGTAACCCAGTCGGCACCAGCTCCGCCATGTTCTTGTGGCGCAGTCATGATGTTTAGTCCCATTTCGCCCATGCTCTGCAGTATTGATTGTGGGATTGCGCCTTTGGTGTCCATTTCTCGTACTTTTTCGATCGGTAGGTTTTTCTCTGCCCATTCTTTGACAGCTTTGCGGAAAAGTTCTTGTTCTTCAGTGAACTCGAAATCA